>ENA-UOOK01000918-UOOK01000918.1-fermentation-metagenome-genome-assembly--contig:-NODE-918-length-39553-cov-12.933465_pt1 | contig 39553 bp, 34 predicted proteins | sample MGYA00245777_ERZ724023 | MGnify/ENA primary metagenome ERZ724023 (study PRJEB28704, sample SAMN03018312) | fermentation metagenome | biome: anthropogenic terrestrial biome; feature: soil; material...
GCAATACTAACCACTAATCTTAAGTTCGCAGTAATTAGGAGCTGTCCAGCCTCGTTATCGCCCTTTTCTATTCTCTTTGCAAGTATGACTTCTTCTTCTCCTGTTAGTAGTGGAATCCTACCAATCTCAAAGAGGTATGATCTAATTGCATCTGTAGATAGGGTAGATTGTATTGATTTAAGAATCTTAATCTTAGTTTCAAGGGTCATTTCTTTCTGTACCTTTGTATCTGTTTCTTCTTCTGGTTCTAATACCTCAATTTCATTTTCTTGGAGTTTTTCAAAAATACTGTCTAGAAGGTCAACATTTTCTTCTATTGTTGGGAATACATCTAAAAGATCTTCTTGGGTGAGGAATCCTTGCTCCTTACCTTTTTTGATGAGATTGTTAATCTCTTTTGTATTTTGTTTTATAGCCATTGAACATTATGGTATAATTTATATATGGACAGTACAGACAATATTATATTACAAAGAAAGCAATTCTTTATTGAATCAATTGCAAAGTTTTGTGACAAATGTGGCACTCCGTATACTGTTGATGATCTTAATATCGTCCAGAACACTGGAATGAGTACGATTATACACTTTTCTTGTAGTAATTGTAAGTCTAAACATGTTGCAACGTTTGTTTCTTCTTTAGGAATGACCCAAAGAGTCCCTATTAATACAGATCTTGATAGTTCTGAATTGGATAAGTTTATGCCGAAGAGTGAGATTGAACCACAGGAGATTTTAGATGTGTATGAGGTGTTAGAGGATAGTGATACTGTTAGGATTTAAGTATATTTCAATGTTTTGTATAAAGGTTTGGAAGGATGCTGTATTTCATGATTGAAAATTGCAAGAAGGATTTCGATTGTATATAAAAATACAGAACATAATGTTCTACGAAACCCTTCTTGTTAGAGTTTGTTACTACCATGCATGTGTATGGTAGTTAGTAGGGTCTTCTCCATCCCAAAAAAGGGAGAAGAGGATTCCTATAATAAGTATTAGAAGCAATATCAAGATTCCCTCTAATAAAAATAGGGGAGCAACAATAAGAAATATAATTGTGAAACCTATTGTTTCCAATATTCTTCTCGACCATGGACGTTGATTTTTCATAGTTTCTCCTTTTCATCTGGGTCTTCTTCTTTCTCTTGGTATACCAAGGGAAAAGATATTATTGGATTTGTTAGCAAGATGAAAATCGTTGGTGGCAGGAGAGAAAATACTTCTTCAATCTTCTCCACGATAGAAATCCATTTTATATTAGATTTCTTTTTCATTACACAACCTCCTTTCTAAAGAGCGATAGGCTTTCGTTATATCACTCTATAGGGTGTTCTGTCTAATTGGGGATATCCCAAATCATCTGATATTCAGTATCTTTGCTTAAATCAAATCTAGTAGATAGTTGATTACTAATGGTGTTTAAACCCTCTGCTTTTCTTAAATTCCATGAAGATGGGTACAATACATCAAGTTTATATGCGTGTTTTCTCTCACCAGCTTGTTTATATATATTCAAATCAAAGAACATAGCAGACTCCTGTTCAAGAATAGGGAAGTTACTACCAATCTTATCTCTATCTAATCTATATGAAATCTCTAAAGTAGATATTCCTTTTATTGGTATATTAAACCATCCACCTATTACCTTAAATCCACTTTCCTTATATACATCATATTTATTATCTTTAATCCCAACAATCCTTGTTACCTCGGCCTCTGCTGGAATATATATTCTTTGATAGTTAATATAATCTCCCTGTGGATAGCTATTTGAAGTAGAGCTGTTTTCAACAGTTAATGTATATGCGAAATTAATACTATCTTTATTCTTTATATTTACAGATAGAGAATGGTTTTTATTAAGATATTGATTCGCTTTGTTACCTCCCCAGTTCCAATCTACTACTACAGGAGCATCATTATATTTATAATCTAAACCACCTGCCCAACCTCTTGAACTAAAGAAACTGTTTGCTTGAGAATCTCTCATTGCAACCTGCATGTGTTTCTCATCAAGGGAGCTTGTTAGTACATCACCTGTTTTCATTATCTGACCTATATCCATAGAGAGGAACTTTTTAATAATTTCATTTGCAAGATTTGCTAAGAATGTGGTTTTTTGTGTAGAACCAGGGGTAAACTCCCTATGCATTTGGAATACTTTCTCGTGGATATTCTCTGCTGTGATTAACTGATCTTCTCCCGGTACCTCTATGCCTCCCCATTTGTTAAGTAGTTTCTGGAAGAATGTAATATCAAGTGTAATTACACCATCTATATCATTACCTTTTTCTAAGTCATCTACGAATTGTTGAGATACGGATCGAACTTCCTGGAGATCTGGAGACCAGTTTACCAAAGAGAAAGTCCAATCTTTGATGTCTAACGCATTAGCCATAGATGTGGGTGGTCTGTATTTTTTCCCTTGTATTCTAAGAGTTCCATCTGCATTGTATATATCATCAACAAAAAGTTCTTTTATCTGTCCTCCTTCTATGCCAACTATACCGTAGCTTGTAATCCATCCACCAGTACTTCTAATTTCAGATTCATTCTGTAGGAGTATCAGGTATCTTTGTCTTTCATCTACGCCTAGTACCTCTGGGAGGAAATTGGTAGTTTCCTTGTATGTTTGTGTCGCTTTCTCTGCTGTTTGAGCTAGCTCTTTTACTTCAATTACACTCTCTCTGAGGAACTTAGGGAAAGAGTTTGTTTCTACAGTTTTGAGTAGTTCGGAAGCTATGGATATTCTGTATGATGCATCATCAAGCTTATATTTATTCTCATTAATCATACTAAGATATTCTCTGTATTCTCTTAAGGTTGAAGGTGTTGTTTCCTGAAGGTTTATCGCAGGTTTGAATTCTTTTACATACATAGCTAATGGATATGTGGCATCTACCAATTGGCCAGCTCCGGTTGCAATATCGTTGCCTGCTACAAAGAGTTTTGAAGCATTGTCATATGTTCTTTGTTGATTTGTTATGTTAAAAAGCCAGAAGAGGTTATCAAAGCTATTACTTGCTCTATTTAAGCCTTGCCTTGCTCTTTCTATCTTCTTTTTGCTACTACTTGGATCTGAGCTAAGAAATGATTCTGCGAGATCTTTTGTGGAGCTCTTTACTGTATATATTCCGATTGCTGTGCCAATTACAGGATAGATTAGGAAGTATGTAAGGAGTAGGAGTACTACTGTTCCCAAAAACCAACCAACCATGATTTTGGGTGTTGGTTTTGCACTGCTCTTATTCCTCTCTCTCCTTGCTTTCGCTCTCCTGAATGGTTCTTTAAGCTTATCTATGAATTCTCCTAATTCGGTTTTTGCTTCTTTGGTAATAGTTTTGGTACTTACCTTTACTGGGTCTTTTGATATGTCCCAAGATTTGTTGATATTGTCGTAATATACTTGAATCTGATCAATCATTGCTTTCTCTAAACTGACCTGTTGTGACCATCCATACTTACTAGCATGTGGTGCAGGGACATAGATGTCTTGAATTACAAATTTGTCTTCAGGATCATCTATGAACTTGATACTTTGAGCATCTGTGTTTAATTCTAGGAGTTTGTATGCAACAGAGAGAGTTGTATAGTCGTTTTTGTTTGCCAATGTAATGACTTCCCCTTTAGTATTATTTGCAAATGTGAGCTTTAATATGCCGTATGTTGCATCATCTTCATGAATTAGGTTGTGAATATCCAACCCTTCTCCTTTAATTGTAATTTGTGCACTCTCGGTTGCATCTCTAAAAAGTGAGTCTAATAACTCATCTTTAAGTCTAGGAGTGCCTTTACCTATTAATGTTCCTAATCTTAATATTCTTGCATTGATATTTGTCTTATCTTTGAATTCAGCAACCATTGTTTCGCAATACTTCTGCAACTCTATATTCGAATACGGTGCTGGAACTGAAATCTTACTTCCGTTTGTCCTGTCTGCAAGCTCTCTATTTAGTTTAAGAGATGTGATTAGTGAGAACTTTGCGTCATTCTTTTTTGTTTGTGCGAGGCATGTTTCTAGATATTTGGTTTCTGAGAGAAAATCTTTACTTTCAAATACACCTTGTTCTAGTTTGTTATCAAGAATATAGTAGAGGTAGTCGAATCTTTTAATGTTTTTGAAGAGAGTTTCAAAACCCTTAAAATCAAAAAAATCAACAAGTTCAGATTTTTTTAGTTCGGATATATATTTTTTTGTAGTATTGTCAAACTTATCGATTAAAACAACATATCCTCCCTGTTCAGTTAAAACTTTGGTTATTAGTGACCCAAGCCTATTCCCCCCATGTACAATTACGGTTATGGGAGTCTGATTCTTTACTTTGTTAAATCGTAAATTATTCATCTTTAAGCTCCTTCCAAAGTGTCACTTCCCAGAGGAATGGGGAATTGATATATTTTCAAGTTAAGCTGGTATCCTTCTCTTACGAAAACAGGAATTTGGATCTCCTGATATCCTTCTGCTTCTACTTTTACTTGATATTCGCTATCGCCTAATTCAAGGTTTGTTAGGGAACCTCTTTTCATAAATTCACCGTTTATAGATACTTTCGAATCTTGTACATTTGTTGTTACAACTAAGTAGCCCTTTTTGTTAGATGTTTTTGTTGGGGTGTAATACAAGATTGTTCCATGTAGTAGGTCTTCCGGTCCTATTTCCATATCCACTCTCGCAGTGGTATTTTTTGATAATTCTATATTAAAAGAATGTTTTTTGTAGAAGGAGTTCTCAGGTGCTATCTTCTCCATTTCAACTAGATATGTGCCCTCTGGTAAATCAGAGGCTGTTATTGGTGTTTCTCCTTGATCTTTATCATCTATCCAAACCCTTGCTTTGCCTTTCTGTGTGATGATTTCAATTGTTGTGTTGTTGTAGAATCTGTTTAGAAAAGGTAGTCTTCCCACTATTTGTTTTGGAGGGAAGAAATAGAGTAGGATTGAAAGGACAGTAATCAAGGCAATAATTATTATGGCAGTTTTTAATGCTTTCATAAGTTCATTATATTGAGAAGTTTTAGTTTTGTCTATGTTCTAGTATGAGTATTTCGATTCTGGAGATTCTTCCTTTTCTTCTTTTTCTTGTTTTCTAGATGCTTTGATATTTATAAATACGATTGTTCCAATAGAAATAGCAATGACAAATACAAGTGCAAAGTATGTAAATGCTCCTGTTGTTAGGATGGCAAATGAACCAAGAAGTAGTGTAATAGCCATTTCAACCAAGACAATTTGCATCCTGTTTAAGCCTAATTTAATTAATTGGTGATGGAAATGGTCTGGGCCGTTAATCTTGAGAAGTTCTTTGAAGCTTTTAGGCTTGTGCACTACATATCTTTTAATTATTACATAAGCGAAATCAATTATAGGTAGGGCCAACAGTATAATTGTTGTTGAGAGTTTTGCATCTGTAATAATTGAAAGTACACAGATAAGGAATCCATACACACTTTTTCCTGCTGAACCAGTCATTATCTTCTGCGGAGGTAATGCGAATAGTAAGAATAAGGAAAGTCCTCCTGCAACTAATATGCTGATTGTTGTGGAAAAAATTGAAGAGAAACGTATCCCAATTATGAAAATCAGAAGAAAAATAACTAGAGAGTTGCTTTCAATAATTCCAGGAGATCCTGCGGTCCATTTGAAAGCATTAATACAAGCAACAAGCCAGAGTATTAGAAGAATATCTCCTGGTAGTACAAGGGATTGCTGAAGTCCAAAGAGTGAAAAGTTCCAAGTGTATGCATCTAGTTGTATGTTGAAGATAGAAAGGTTTGTTAAGTTTATTACAGAAAACGCTATTATTCCTGCTGCAAGTAATTGATATATGAACTGTGTTCTTGCAGAGAGATTAAAAATATCATCTAATGCAGAGCCAACCATGAGTATGAGTAAGGCAATAAGTATAGGTAGTGTGAAGCTGTCTATCTTAAAGAAGAGTAAGATAGCAATAAATACAGGGATTGTAATAGCAAGTCCACCTAGTGCTGGAGTTATACCTTCGTGTAGGGCTTTTTGTTGATTATCGAAATCTCTACCTTTTCTTTTAACTCCAGGTTTATATGTAATATCGTACTTTAGTGCAATCTTGCCAACAATTGGGGTGAGAATAAGAGTTGCAATTGCTCCGAGTATAAAAATGGGTAGGAAGTGTAGGTATTTCTCCAAGGCCTCTCCTGCAGCAGAAAAGTCAAAATGGTTTAATAATTTTACTAAAAATCCGGTTGTTATAGATAAGTCCATTTTATACAGATACTAGGTTAATTAAGATTACTGTTAAAAAAATAACAGATATTAACACACTCACAAGAAGTAGTTTAACTAAGTTCTTTTCTCTGTTGTAGTTTCTGGAGATAAAAATCATTGGGATAATAAGTAGACACCCACTTAGGATAGGGAGTAGGTAGATATATTTTGTTTCTATGAGTTGTTTACTTGGGAATGAATAAAATTTTAATATTGGTAAATATGTTGGTAATACTTTCAAATTGTTTAGAATTGTTTGGACTTGGAAATAGATGAGAATTATACTGATAACAAGTACTGCCCACACTAACGGGTCTTTCAGGAATTTTCTCACTTCTAATTGCAAAACCGCAGTATCAAACTCTCTTTTCGCTTTATAGAACTTGTTCTTAAACGGTTCTTTTATCTCTAAATCAAGCTGTTTTACTTCTTCCTTCTCTATTTTTTTCTTTTTCTTCATACTCGGATTATATCAGAGCTGAGAAATATTAGAAAAGAGAAGTATATATTCTTCAAGTGAGAGATGTTGAGGTCTTTTCTCTAGCAAGGTTATTCCTCTTTGTTCATCTTTGAATGTATACCTTTTTAGATTGTTTGCTAGTTTCTTCCTTGGTTGTTTGAATGCTTCTTCCATGAATTTATCAAATTTTATTAAATCAGCTATTTCAAGGCTTTCTTCCTTCGGTATAAACTGTGTGAAAGAGCTTGTAACTTTAGGTCTAGGATTAAATGACTCTGGTTTAATATCAAAAAGCTTTTTCACATCTGCATAAATCTCAGTTCTTAATGAAAGGAGTGAGTTGTTAGGCTGTTTTTCGGTATATTTTTCTGCAACTTCTTTTTGGATAATGAAATAGGCATTGTTTTTGAAGTGTTCTGATTCTATGATCTTTTTTATAATTTTTTTACTCACGTTGTAGGGTAGGGATCCAAAAAAAGTTATATCCTCTCTTTTGTATTGCGTTAGTTCTTTGAAATCCCAATCAAGGAAGTCTTTGTTAATTACAATGCTATTTTGGATAGTATATGAGAGATTTTGAGCCAAAGTATCATCTTTCTCAACCATTACCATAGTGACATTCTCTTTAGAGAATAGATTAGAGAAATATCCTTGTCCGGGTCCAATTTCTACAATTACTTTAGGCTTGTCGTTTTGAACAATCTGAACAATCTGTTTGGCTAAATTATTGTTAATGAAGAAGTTTTGTCCTAAAGATTTCCTAGGTTTAATCATAATACTCTGAAATCCCAAACATTATCCTTCTTTTCATATACTTTTTTACATTTCTCACATGTAGCAATATCGCTATTAATGTGTAAAGATCCTTTGCATTCAGGACAGGCAAGGATGTCCCCGAGTGTCTCAAACTTCTCAATATCAGAAGATTTTTTCTTAACCTCTGTTTCCAGAAATATACTTGGTGATATATTTGACCAAGAGAGAGTTACTTGCATTATTTTCTCAAAGAAAAGAAGTATTTGATCGTTAAAAAGCTTCTTTAAGAAAGGAATCCTTAAGAAAGAACAACCTATCTTTTTCTTAAGAGTGAAGTTGTTTTGTTCTAATAGTTCTTTGACATGTCCTGGATGATAGTTGAGGAAAATACCTTCAATGTTATCACCTGTTCCTTCTGTTACGCTAATAGAGGGCTGTTCATATATTTCTTTAGAAAAAATCTTGAAATTGCCTTTTAGTAATGCTCTTAGGATTGCTTTTAGATGCACCTTATTTGCAAACTCCTGTATGTATGTGGATTTTGGTTTCATTATCCTTCGAACCTCTTTTAGATACCCCTCGGGGTTTTCAATATGGTGAAGTACTCTTACCATTAAACCACCATCAAAGACATTATCTTTAAGTGGCATTTTGTATGCATTGGCAGCAATTAGGTTAATATTTGGATATTTATTCTTCAAAACTTCGTAGTTATTTCTTAATGTTTTAGCAGAATAGTCAAGAATTACCGGATTTTTATACTTCTTGTCATATGTCGAGGTCAGTCTACCGTATGATCCACCGATATCAATGAACCAATCCCCACTCTTTTGTTGAAATATTTTATTTAGCAAGTGTTTTTCGGCCAAGTCTTCATATCTCCTTTTAGTCCAGTATTGCGAATAGTCATAACTAAAAAGATCATAATCTGAAACATCGTTATTCATTTTCTATTTTATTTCTAAGTTTAGATATTTTTTGTAATTCTTTTAATGCCTCTTCATACTCCTCCTCATTTTCTAATTCTTCGCTCATGCTAATTTTTGCACTTAGTTCCTTCTGCTTGGTTTTATAATACTCTACTTTTATATTCCTTGCTGTAAATAGTAAGTCTTTTTCAATATCTTCCTTTTTCTCTGGTAGGTTTAATGTGTTAAAAATCATATCATCCAGAATCTCCTTAATATCCTCATCGTTCTCACTCTCTTTGTACAATTCCTCTTTCTCTTGTGGGGTATGAATTTCTTTAATTTGGTTGTATATCTTTCGTATTTGCCCATCTGTGAAGAATCTCTCATCAATGAGGAATTTTTCTTTCTCTTCTCCCGCAAGAAGAAGTAATTGTAGGTAGTGGACGATTAAATTATTTTTCTTCTTATCATCTTTTTTTCTAGAGACTTCAATCTTTGTTTCATCTTTCTCTCCTCTGTTTTCTGTTTTGTATTCTACTTTTGTCACATCCTTAAGCTTTCTTGCATAGAGTGATTTAGTATTGGGATCTTTCACAGAGTTGAGTAAGGGGAATATTGTTTTCTTTATTTTATTCAAATCTTCCAATTTGTTAAGATTACGTCCCTCGATTGTATTGGAAAGGATATATGAGAACGCTTCTTTCTTATTCTCAATTAATTTGTCAAATTTCTTAGGTTCTTTTTGAAGTAGTTCATCAATATCTTTGTACGGGGTAGATACCGCAGCGTACGGGTTCATATTTAATTCTGAAGCAATCACAAACCCCCTTATTAGTGCTGCTTGCCCTGCTGAATCATCATCGAAGAAGAACAGAATGTTTTTTGTAGTATTAGATAGACCCTCAAGTTGCTCTTTTGTTATGCTTGTGCCTAGTGGGGCGACAATATTCTTTACTCCATGCTGATGTGCAGCAATGACATCCGTAGAGCCTTCGCATATTATTGCTAAGTCCTGTTTTCTAATCTCTTGCCTAGATTCATACTGTCCAAAAAGATTGTATGATTTATGGAATACAGGTGTTTCTGGAGTATTCATATATTTAGGACCATACTCATTTCCTTCGTTTTGTCTTGCGGTGAAGCCAATGACTTCTCCCCTCTTGGATCTAATTGGAAACATAATTCTGTCAAAAAACTTGTCCCGGAGAGTATTATTCTTCTCAACAAAAAGCCCTGAATCTAGGATAGCCTTCTTACTGAAAGAGCCTGAAGATTTAATTTTTTCCAAAAGCTTAGGGTATTTTGGTGCGTATCCAAGAGCAAAAGCTCTAATGGATTCCTTGCTAATTCCTCTGTTTTGTACATAGTTCATTGCTTTCTGATCTCTAAGAAGGGCGTTGTAGTAGTATTTGGTGGCAATATGGTTGATATCTTTAATTTCTTTATATTTGGTATTAACTTTTGTTCTCTTTAATTCAACTCCTGCAACTTTTGCTAATTTCTCTAGTGCTTCAGGGAAATCTATATTCTCTATCTCTTGGACAAAATTGAATATATCACCAGACTTACCACAACCGAAACATTTGTATCTCTGAATATCAGGGCTTACAATGAAGGAAGGTGTTTTTTCTTTGTGGAATGGACAAGAACCCGAGAAGTTCTTTCCTGCCTGTTTTAGATTTACATATTTCCCAATTACTTGGACAATATCTATCCTGTCCTTTATTTCTCCAATTTGATTAGATCCATCCATCTTGTAATTATACCATTTACTTACAATCTAAAGCTTCTCCACTTAATGTACATGTCATTTCTGCAATTCCTTTTGAACTACTCTCTGGCCAAGGAAGTTCATTTCCATTGTATGATATCTTAGTACTGCTTAATCTCCCTGTTTTTATATATACCTTGTTCTGAAATTCATACTCTTTCTTAGAGGGTTCAACGACTTGTGCTAATTGGTTGATATCATCAATATCCAATCTAATCCATGCAGCATTATCAACAACTTCCAAGAGGATAGTTTTCTTAATTTCTGTTGGTTGTTCTTCCTCTGCAGCTTTTTTGTATGTAATCTTTCTTGTTTCTACTGTTTCTTGTATGTCATTGTTATTTTTCTTAGCTTTTATGGTTATTAAGTTTGTACCTTCTGTTAATTTCTGTTCTTTTGAAAAGTTTCCCTCTTCATCTATTTCTACCACAATACCATTTATTTCAATAGTTACATCTTTTTCTGTTTTGCCTTCAACTAAGACATTGTCTTGAGTTATTGTTTCTTCTTGTTTAGGTTGCAAGATTTGGAGTTTAGGAGGAGATTGGAATTTGTGTATTTGGAAAAGAATGTATCCAATTACTAAAGATGCAAAGAGTAGTAGTATTATTGTGATTATTATTTTTGGGGTAAGGATAAACCTTCTTTTTTTACCCGTGGGTTGTTTTAACACAGGTGCTTGTTCTACCTTTTTATTTGGATTTGTTCTTCTGTATAGTGCTAGTACCTTATTTACATCAAGGTTGAGATATTTTGCATATATTTTTATGAATCCTGTTAGGAATACTTCTGATTGGAATGGAGAGAATTCATTTTTCTCTATATACTGCAAAAATCTTTTTTGTATTTTTGTCTCAGAAGAGGCTTTGTCTAGGCTAATTCTTAAGTTCTCTCTTTTGTTTTTAAATACTTCTCCAACTGTTACCATGTCCTAATTTTACTACTATTTACCTTTATTAGAAAGGTAGGGGGTTGTTTTGTAGTATAATTTTATATTTAATTTATTTTTATATATAAATGGCAGAAGTAAAGAAAGAAGTCGCTAAAGGTGAAAAGCCAAAAAAGATGAGTATGCATCAAGCATATAAAAATGTTTGGAATAAGTATGTAGAGTTTAAAGGAAGGTTAAGTAGGAGAGGGTATTGGTATTTTGTAGTATACAATTTACTAGTTGGTATAGTGATATGGGCAGCAGGAATAATAGTCTTTGAGCTTTCAGAAGGTGCTGTTAATATTAATGATGGAGAAGTCTTAAATAAGTTGTACTCATTAGTTATGTTACTTCCATCTCTTGCAGCTTCAACAAGAAGATTGCATGATAGTAACAAGAGTGGTTGGTTCAATCTTCTTGTTTTAATACCTGTTGTAGGTCAGATAATTCTAATTGTTCTTCTTCTTCAGGAAGGTGATAAGAAAGAGAATGACTACGGTCCAGTATCACACGAATAGGGTATAGTTATGTAATTGAAAGGGGCTCTTAAACGGGCCCTTTTTTTAATACTCATCCATGTCTGCATCATCTCCTAAGATTTCAGATGCATCTTGTACTAAGACCTTTCTTGGTTTAGAACCTTCTTCTGGACCAATAGCTCCAGCATCATAAAGTTCATCAATAAGTCTTGCAGCTTTGTTGTATCCAATTCTCATTTTTCTTTGTAGGAATGATGCTGACGCTTTCTGTGTAAGAACAACTATTTGTAATGCTTTACCAAAATCAGGATCTCTTTCAGAAGAACTCCCAACTCCTCCCCCTGACTTTGCTTTCTCCATTGCATCTGCCAATCCACTAGAGTATTCTACTTCCTCTTTAACTTGATTCTTTACAGCATCAACAATGTTTTCTGTATCTTCTGTTGATGTATATGTACCCTGTATCCTAACAGGTTTAGGTGTTGTTTGATCTTTGTACAACATATCGCCGTTTCCTAGTAGTGTTTCAGCACCCCCTTCATCGAGGATTACTCTTGAATCGATAAGGGTGGAAACAGCAAATGCCATCCTTCCAGGAATATTTGATTTAATTAGTCCAGTAATAACATCTACGGTTGGTTTCTGTGTTGCTAATATGAGGTGTATACCAACAGCTCTTCCCATCTGGGCAATTCTTTGAATCTTTGTTTCAACCTCCATTCCAGACGTAAGCATTAGGTCTGCCATCTCATCTATTACAATGACAATATACGGCATAGCTGTAAAGCCCATCTTCGCATTGTATTCTGCTAATTTCTTTGCATTTACCTGCTTTAATTGTGTGTATCTCCTCATCATCTCACCAATTGTCCATTCGAGAGCGTTTGTGACAAGAGAAACATCTGTAACAACGGGAGTTAGAAGATGAGGGATACCACTATACAATCCCATCTCTACACCCATTTTAGGATCTACCATGATGAACTTTACCTCATCTGGACTTTTAGTCATCAGAATGCCACCAATCAAAGAGTTAATGGCAACAGACTTACCTGTACCAGTAGCACCCGCAACAAGAAGATGTGGGATCTTACCTAAATCTTTAATCACAGTCTTACCTGTAATATCTTTACCAAGTATTAGCGGAAGTTCATATTTATCAACCTCTTGTGTTAATTTCTTAACCATATCTTTCGTATATACAAAGTTTGGTGTTGGATTAGGAATCTCTACTCCAATGAAAGAGGTCCCAGGGATAGGGGCCTCAATTCTTAAAGATGCTGTTTGTGATGCCAATGCAAGGGCTAAGTCATTACTAAGATTCTTTACTTTCGAAACCTTTGTACCTGTACTAATACTCAATGAGAACCTAAGAACGGTTGGACCAACAGATATTGCAACAACCTTAGACTGAATACCGAAGTTCATTAGGGTGCGTTGTATTACAAGAGCCTTCTCTTTGTATAATTTCTCATCTTGCTTCTGGACCTCTTTCTCTTGAAGAATATCAATACTTGGGAATATCCAATCGGTGTATTTGGGTTTTTGAGGCTCTCCATCTCCCCCTGTTGTTTCTCCTGTATATTTCTTAATCTGTGCTTGAGTTGGAGCAACATCGGTATCTTCATTTCTATTAATTATTTCTTCTATTTTCCTCTCTGTATCCTCAGCAGATTGTATTAATGGTTCAATATCATCATCTTCCTCGTCATCGGGTTGGTTACTATCATGTATCTTAATATCATCACCTTTCTCTTTTTTAGTAATATTCTTAAATAGACCTAGGAATCCTTCCTTCTTCTCCTCTTCATCTTTTTTCGGTTCTGGAATTGAACCCTCAATGAAGTCTCTGATCTGTTCTAATGTAGTGCCTGTAATTAAGGAGAACCCTATGACAAGTATTACTAACACAATAATCATTTCAATTAATCCTCCAAGTACGCCATTTAGAGTGGTATGCAAGTACTTACCAATCTCTCCAGATGATGTCATTAATGAAGCAGGGTTCTCTAACTGCTCCTTGCTTTGCCAGAAAGCGAGGAGAATGGATATACATAGTGCAAGAAGAAATATTCCAAAAGCCTGTTTGCTTTTAACAGACTTCTTGTTTTTCAAAAGAAGGAACATGGACAGGTACATTAAGAGTATTCCCCAAGGTATTGCTCCGTATCCGAATATTAGAGCAAGCTGTTTAAATATGGATGCTGTTTCTGTGACGAACGGAGAGAGCGTTACAGATAGGCCTGTTACAAACAGTATTATCCCAAAGAATATCTGGGTTTCACTACTCTTGATTGTTAGTTTTTCTTTTTTCTTTTTGGGCATGTGTGAGAATATAATATGACATTATGGGGGAATTATCAAAGGGGTTGTTTTTTGTTGTTAAAGTGGATAAAGAGCTTGTACTGTGGTATAATATAGGTAGATGCACACGAACGATACCTTTTCTTTTCTGAAAGCCTTTAAACATCCCCCAAAACCGTTGACTTTATATATATATTATGATAAACTTCCCAAAGTCGCTTGATTTTTGGGCCAAAAAAGTGGTATTGTATCGTTCTTTTTTGAACTTTTGGATACTACTTTATTCAAGTAATATGTTATAACATAACTTACAAAATAATCCTATGCTAAAACCAAAAACTAATAAGTCTGGGAGGTTAAATCTGGGACTAAACTATTCAGGAGACTTTGAATTCCCAAATTTAATCGAAGCTCAGATTGCTTCTTTCGAGAAGTTTAAGAAGGAGGGCTTTCAGAATCTCTTTAATGAGATAAACCCTGTTAAGGACACAATGGAAAAGATGTGGACCTTAGAGTTTAAAGATTTCAGATACGGAGATCCATATAGAACTATAGATGAGGCTATAAGGAAGGGTTTGTCATATGAAATCCCTGTATATGCCAAGGTGCAGTTGATGAATAATAGAACAGGAGAGATTAAGGAGCAAGAGATTTTCATTACAGATCTTCCCGTCATGACAGATGATGGTGTGTTTGTATTTAATGGTGTCAGAAGAGTTGTTACACACCAGATTGTTAGAGCTGAAGGTGTCTTGTATGAGGAGTCGGATAAGTTGCCAACAAGAACTCTGTATAAAGTTAGATTGATGCCAGGAAAAGGTCCATGGTATGAAATTGATACAAATAGACACAATGTAATTTCAATGAGAATACTTCCAAAAAGACCTAAGGTTCTTATCACAGAGCTTTTGAGAGTTTTTGGGTATGAAACAGATGACGAGATTAGAAAGCTTTTTGCAGATGTAGATACTCATGAGGAGTATAAATATATTGAATCTACACTCGCAAGAGATTTCTCTAAGAGTAAAGAAGAGGCAGTTATTAGCATCTACAACAAACTAAGACCAGATGAGTCAGTTACATTAGAGAGTGCAGAGAGATATATTAAGAGTAACTTCTTCAATACAAGAAAGTTTGATTTAGGAAGGATTGGTAGATATCAATTAAATAGGAAGTTAGGAACAACATATGATATTAACAAGCCAGAGGAAACAATTTTGTTTCCAAGTGATATTGTTTTAATAGTAAAGAGGTTGATACAGTTAAACAATGGTGCTGTTGAGCCTGATGATATTGATCATTTGGCAAATAGAAGGATCAGGAGTGTAGGGGAGATTTTAGAAAGACAGATGAATACAGCAATCAGAAGGTTGGAGAAAAATGTTAAGGACAAGATGAGTTTGTATGGGCAAGATGCAAAGGTGACACCTTCTATGCTTGTAAGTACAAGACCAATTGCAGCTTCAATCCAGTCATTCTTTGGTGCAAATGCACTTTCTAGCTTCATGGATCAGGCAAATATTTTGTCTGAGTTGGAAAACAAGAGAAAAGTTACAGCAGGTGGTCCTGGTGGTATTGCAAAGGAGAGAGCAACATTCTCAATTAGAGAAGTTCATAACTCTCACTACTCTAAGTTTGACCCAGTAACAAGTCCAGAGTCTTCAAATATTGGTGTTGTAGTTCAGTTAGCAATGTTAGCAAAGATTAATGAATTTGGTTTCTTAGAGGCACCATATAGAAAGGTGTTAAATAAGGTTAAGAATGTACAGAAGGATTTGTTAAACAGAACACTTGCAGAAGATGTTAAGAAGATAGCAAAAGCAGGCCAGATTGTTGATGAGAAATTGGCAAAAAAGATAACAGGAGATAAGAGTATTAAAGAGGTTGCAGTAAAGCCATTTGTTACAGATGAGGTTGAGTACTTAGATGCAATGGATGAGGAGAAACACTATATCTCCGCTGCAACAATCAAGACAGATGAGTTTGGAAATATTTTAGACACACTCCTTCCTGTTAGATATAAAGGGGAGTTCTTGCTTGAGGATGTGAACAAGGTTGGATATATTGATGCATTAGCAAGTCAACAGGCTGGTTTGGGTATGGCATTGATTCCATTTGTTTCCCATAATGATGCAATGAGAGCTTTGACAGGGGCTAACCAGCAGAGGCAGGCAGTTCCTTTAATAAAGCAGGAATCTCCATATGTGGGCACAGGTATGGAAGAAGTTGTCGCAAGGCAATCAACATGGGGTATTTTTGCAGAGGATGATGGAGAGGTGTTGTATGCAGATGGAAAGAAGATGTCGGTTAAATACAAGGATAAAGGTGTGAAAGAGTTTGAATTGACAGCCTTCTACAGAAGTAATGACAATACGCCATTTACACAGAAGCCAGTATTACACGTAGGTGATAAGTTTAAGAAAGGTGATGTCTTAGTAGATGGTCCAAGTATGGTAAACGGAGAGCTTGCAGTTGGAACAAACCTTAGGGCAGCATTGATGTTCTATGAGGGTTACAACTATGAAGACTCGGTAATTATTTCAGACAGGATTGTTAGGGATGACCTTTTAACATCTGTTCACATTAGAGAGTACAACGTTGATATTAGGGATACAGAATTAGGTCCTGAAATTATCACAGCAGATATTCCACATGTAAATGACAGAATTTTACAAAAATTGGACGCCCAAGGAATTGTAAGATCAGGAGTACAGGTAAAGTCAGGAGATATTTTAGTAGGTGTTGTTGCTCCAAGAGGTGAAAAAGAACTCACTGCAGAAGAAAGGTTGTTAAGAGCAATTTTTGGAGAATCTGCAAGTGATGTTAGAGATAACTCTCTTAGGATTCCTCATGGAGAAGAAGGTATTGTAATTAGAAGTCTTGTACTCTCGGCAGATCAGGGTGATAAACTCCAACCAGGAGTGTTACACCAAGTGAAGGTGTGGGTTGCAAATACAAAGAAGATAGGATTTGGAGACAAGATTGCAGGAAGGCACGGAGATAAAAATACTGTTGCAGCAATTAGACCTGTGGAGGATATGCCATTCACAGAAGATGGTGAGCCTGTAGATATCGTCTTAACACCAACATTCCTTAAGAGAATGAATATGGGTCAGGCAGAAGAGGTTCACTTTGGTAAATTCGCTAAGGACTTGAATCAGAAATTAGCTTTCCCAATATTTGAAGGGGAAAATATGGAATGGTTGGTAAATGAGATGAAGAAGCAAGGTAAGGATATGTCCGAAAGAGTTGACTTGTACGATGGGAGAACTGGAAAGAAATTCCCAAACAAGGTAACTGTTGGTATTAAATATGTATTGAAGCTACATCATATTGCTGATGAGAAGGTACATGCAAGATCAACAGGTCCTTACACAGCTGTATCACAACAGCCATTAGGTGGAAAAGCACAAATGGGTGGTCAGAGATTCGGAGAAATGGAAGTCTGGGCATTAGAATCACATAGTGCTCCTTATGCTCTTCAAGAAATGCTCACAATCAAATCTGATGATATCAAGGGAAGATCTGCGGCATATAAGGCCATTATCCATGGTGACAAAATAGAGAATGTAAATGTTCCAGAGTCTTTTAAGGTCCTTGTGAAGGAGTTAAATGCACTCTGTTTAAATATTGATTTAATTTCAACTAAACCCGAAGAAGAGGAGGCTGCACAAAATGAAGAAAAATAAAAACAAATTTGAGAATTTTGATGTCTTAAAAATCACTTTGGCATCTCCCGACCAAATTTTGAATTGGTCATACGGTGAGGTCACCAAGGCTGAGACAATAAACTACAGAACATTCAGAGCAGAGCCTGATGGTTTGTTCTGTGAGAAGATTTTTGGACCAACCAAAAACTATGAATGCTATTGTGGAAAGTACAAAAAGATTAGATATAAGGGTATTGTTTGTGATAAGTGTGGTGTTGAAGTTACAACTTCAGATGTGAGGAGAGAGAGAATGGGACATATTGATTTAGCAATTCCAATTGCACATGTATGGTTTGCATTTGGTATTCCAAATAAAATGTCCATAGTATTAGATATCTCACACAAGAAAATTCTTTCTGTTGTCTACTACACTAGATATATGGTGATTACTGTAGATAAGGATAAGAAGGCAGAGGCATTGGAAAAGGCAGCTGCACTAAAAGATTCGGAGATAGAACAGTTACACAATGAGCTAGATGAGGAGTTGAATGCAACTGCAGATAGTTTTGAAATAGAGATTAAGGAATTAAAGAAGTCTAAGGATAAAGGTGCAACCCTTAAGGTTAGTCAGAGTGAGCACAAGAGAAAACAAGCTTTGGCAAAAGTAAGAAGAGATTACGCAGAGAGAGAAGAGGAGTTGGAAGCTTTGTATTCTAGAATTAATCAACTAATCGAGAAAATGGCAATAGGTACAGTCATTTCCGAAGATGAATACTCTGATTTAATGGATAGAGATCTGGTCTTCTTTGAAGCACAAATGGGAGCAGAAGCAATAGAGAAGTTGCTTAAGAATTTAGATTTGAAAGAGAAATTAGAGAAACTAAGAAGCAGGTTAGAGAAAGAGAAAGGTGAGAAGAGATTGGCAACAATTAGAAGAATGCAATATTTGGAGGGTTTCTTAAAGAATGGAATGGATGCTAGCTGGATGGTTATTAGAACTCTTCCAGTTCTTCCACCAGAATTAAGACCAATTATCCCTCTATCAGGAGGTAAGTTTGCAACTTCAGATCTTAATGACCTTTACAGAAGAATTATTAACAGAAACAATAGGTTGAAGAGATTAATTGAGATTGGTGCTCCTGATGTCATTTTAAGAAATGAGAGGAGAATGTTGCAGGAAGCAGTTGATGCATTGATAGACAACTCCCATAGACCATCTAAACCAATGATGAATAGCAAGAGATTGCCATATCAATCATTAACAGATGACTTAAGAGGTAAAAAAGGTATATTTAGAAAAAATCTTTTAGGTAAACGAGTAGACTATTCAGGTCGTGCTGTTATAGATGGAGATCCAAGTCTTAAGTTTGACCAGTGTGGTATTCCAAAATCTGTTGCATTGGAGATGTTTAAACCATTTGTGATATTCAAACTTTTAGATAGAGAATTAGCTCCAAATGTAAGAGTTGCAAAGGAAATGATAGAAGAGGGAGAGGCAGTAATCTGGGACTTGTTAGAAGAGGTGATTAAGAACAAACCAGTATTGCTTAATAGAGCCCCAACTCTACATAAATATAGTGTTCAGGCTTTCTATCCAAGACTTGTTGAAGGTGAGGCTATTAGAATTCACCCATTGGTATGTAAGGCATTTAATGCAGACTTCGATGGTGACCAAATGGCTGTTCACATTCTTTTAACTGATGAAGCAATAGAGGAAGCAAAGAGGGAGATGATGTCATCTTTGAATATTGTGAATATTTCAAACGGACAGGTATTAGCATCACCAGCTAAGGATATGTTAATTGGTTTTTATATGATGACAAATCTTGTTGAGAACAAGAAACCAAAGATTTTTGCAAATGCTAGTTTGGCTATTAAGGCTTTTGAGAGGGATGTAATATCCATAGATGAAGAGATTGTTGTGAAAGTAAAAGGTGAGGTTACAAATACATCTGTAGGTAGAGTAATCTTTAACGAAATTCTCCCAGAAAAATATCCTTTCATCAACAAGCAGATTAATAGTGGTGAGATAAGAAAGATAATTGATGATATTAAGAATAGTGAGGAGCTATCTAAAGTCGTAGAGCTTTTGGATAATATGAAGCTATTAGGTTTCAAGTATGCTACGGACCTAGGATTCTCATTCGCAATGGAGGATTGTAATGTTGATTTTGATTTAGATTCCGAGATTAAGAAGATAGAGGAGAAAGACGAACAACTTCAGGAGAACTACTTACAAGGACTTATGACAAAGAGGGAGAAGGTAAACCTTTCTACAAATATGTGGGATGATTTTGCAAACGAAATTGCAGATATGGCATGGGAGAAATTACCTGCAGATAACGCAATATACCAAATGGTAGAGTCTGGTGGTAATGGAGGTAAGATTCAGGCAAGACAGGTCCTTACTATTAAAGGTGTTGTTAGGGACTCCAGAGGTAATCTTGTAGCTATGCCAATTAAGAGTAACTATAGAGATGGTCTAAGTGCATTTGAATACTTTGTAGCTGCAAATGGTGGTAGAAAGGGTATTGCAGATAGATCTCTTAAGACTTCATCTTCTGGTTACTTAACTAGAAAGCTTGTTGATGTTGCTCATGATGTAATTATCAGACAGGATGATTGCGGATATGAGGGAGAAGGTTTTGCAATTAAGAAATCTGATGACAGGAGGATTGGATTTAAGGACAGGATTTTTGGAAGAGTCTTAGCACAGGACGTTAAGGTAGGTAAAGACGTGATAGCTAAGAGGAATGAAATTATTAATCAAGATATAGCTGAGAAGATTGAAGATGGTGCGGTTGAGGAGGTGTTTGTAAGGACACCGTTGCTTTGTAAATCAGCACTTGGAATTTGTAAGAAATGTTACGGATTGAATCTTGAGAATAATAAGGAGATTGATATGGGCAGAGCAGTAGGTGTAATTGCAGCTCAGTCTATTGGTGAGCCTGGTACACAGATGACTATGCAGACATTCCATAAGGGAGGTGTTGCAAAGATTGATATCACTCAGGGTCTACCAAGAATTGAAGAGCTATTTGAGGCAAGAACGCCAAAGGCAGAGGCATCCATGGCATCAATTGATGGTAAGGTTCATATTGATATTGCAGAGGATGAGTCTGCAGTAATAGTGATTTCTGGAGATAAAAAGATGTCTAGACACTATATTATCTCTAAAGCAAAGAAGATTCTTGTAGAGCATGGGCAGGAAGTTAAGATGGGGCAAGTAATGTATATTGATGCTGAAGAAGCTGAAAAACAAGCACCATTTGATGGGACGATTGATTTAGAGGGTGGAGTATTAACAATTAATGGTAAGATGAAAGCAGAAGAGACAATTTCAGTACTGCCAGGTATTGGAATTCTTGTGGATGATGGTAGTCAAGTTAAAGCAGGGACTCAACTAACCGAGGGATCTCTTGATCCTAAGAAGTTAGCAGAGGTTTCAGATGTTACTAACGCTCAGAAATATATCTTAGATGAGGTTCAGAAAGTATTTAATGAACAGGGTGTTTCTATTGATGATATTCATGTTGAAATTATCCTAAGACAAATGGTAAGGTTAGGAAAAGTCATAGATTCAGGAGATTCCACATACCTAATAGGTTCACTCATTAACAGATTCATGGCTAATGTTAAGAATGAACTATTGGTAAAGGATGGAAAGAATAAAGCTTTAATAGTTCCTAAGTTATATGGAATTAAGACATCATCTCTTAATACCGAAAGCTTCTTGTCTGCAATGTCATTCCAGGAGCAGGTAAGAGTCTTAACAAATGCTGCTATATTAGGCAAACAAGACTACTTAAGAGGTATGAAAGAGAATGTCATAATTGGTAGAGGTATTCCTGTAGGAGACTCTGCAGAAGTTAAAGATTTAAATAATCTAGAAGAGCTTCAAGTTTAATTGATTTTGTTATATAATACGCACTATGCCAACTATAAACCAGTTAGTAAGAAAACCTAGAAAATCTGCAAAGAAGAAGACTAAGCATATTCATTTAGCTAAGGACTTCAATCCTTTGAAGAATAGATATAAGAATACACCTAATCCGTTTAAGAGAGGTGTATGTCTTCAGGTAAGAACGATGACACCTAAGAAGCCTAACTCAGCACTTCGAAAAGTAGCTAGGGTAAGGATGTCTAATGGTATGGAGGTTACCGCCTACATTCCAGGAGAGGGTCATAATCTTCAAGAACACTCTGTAGTTTTGCTTAAAGCAGGAAAGAAAAGAGACTTACCAGGTGTAAAATATATTGTTGTTAGAGGTAAGTATGATGCTGCAGGAGTTAAGGGAAGAAAGAAGGCAAGATCTAAGTACGGAGTTAAGAGAGAAGAAGCAGAAAAATAGTTTTTAATTAATAGATATATATATGAGAGGTAAAAGAGCTAAAAGAAGAGCAATAAAATTAGATAGGAAATATTCTGACCCTATCGTTGCTAGATTTATCAGCAAGGTAATGCAAGATGGAAAGAAGAGTATTGCAGAAGACTTAGTTTATTCTGCAATTGAGAGTGGAGCAGAGGCTGTTAAAGAGAAGGATGTTATGGTTTTTGTTGGAAAAGCAATAGATAATGTTAGACCAGCACTTGAGATTAAAGCAAGAAGGGTTGGTGGTGCTAACTATCAAGTTCCTATGCCTGTTTCTCCTAGAAGGCAGGAGGTATTAGCTGTTAGATGGATTGTTGATTCTTCAAGGAAGAAGAGTGGAAAATCTTTTGATGTAATACTTATGAATCAGTTAATTGATTCATATAAAGGGGAGGGAGATGCTGTTAAGAAGAAGGAAGAAGTTGAGAGAATGGCTGAGGCTAACAAAGCATTTGCACACTTTAGGTGGTAATATTACTAAGTTAGTATTTGGAAAGAGAGGTGAAAGCCTCTCTTTTTTTATTGACAATCGACCATTGTACAACTATAATATGACTATGTTTAATCCCGAGTATACTTTGACAAACTCTCTTGTAATCAATATCCGTAAAGTAGGAGAGTTAATAGGCGAACTCAATAGCAAATCTTTTTCAAAAACGATACTCTTTGATTTGGAAAGTAAAGCAAGAATACTCTCATCCTTTACATCTACAAAGATAGAAGGGAATCCTCTATCCCTTACAGATGTTAAACATATTCTTCAAAACAAACTCCAGAACATTAAAGATATGGAGCGAGAGGTACTCAATTATAACAATGCTATATCACTGTTGGATAAAAAGATTAAAAATGGAGAGGTTAACCATATTACAAACAAACTGGTATGTGATGTACAGGGTGTTATTACAAAAGGTTTGCTTTCATCTTCCCATAGGGCTAAATACAGAACAGAACCTGTTTTTGTAAATAACCCTCTGACAGGAGAAACTGTATATTGGCCTCCTGATGCAAAAGATGTGAGAACATTGATGAGAGATCTGATTAGCTTTGTTAATAACTCTGAAGGTAAAATAGATCCTTTGATAATTGCAGGTATTTTTCATAAACAATGTGTTGTCATTCATCCTTTTATGGATGGTAATGGAAGAACAGCGAGGCTTCTTACCAAATCATTGCTTGCAAAACTAGGTGTTAATACTTTTCCTCTTTTCAGTTTTGAAAATTACTACAACAAGGATATTACTAAATACTTTAATAAGGTTGGTGTTATAGGCAACTATTATGACATTGTTAAAGATATAGATTTTACGGAGTGGTTAGAGTATTTTGTTAGAGGCATTTTAGATGAACTGAAGAGGATAAACAATTATCTTCCACAATATAATAAAAGATTAGAGTCTCATGAGAAGAAAATGGTTAAATATCTTAGAGATAATGGCTCTATATCATCGAGTGAATATTACAAGATTAGTAAAAGGGCTAGATCTACGCGAATTAAGGATTTTAGGGAGTTAACAGACAGGGGTATTATAAAGTCAGTAGGGCAGGGTAAGTCAACATATTATGTATTAGAAGATGATTATTCATATTTTGAATAATCTATTTCGTACTCTCAATCCTCTCCCAACCACTCTTAGGCATATCCTTCTTAAGAATACTTCTTTCCCAAAATATCGCTATCCATGTAAACAATCGTGTTGGAAAGAGAAATAAAGACCATATAAACTCTTTAATGTTTTTAGCATATTTAAGCACAAAACCAGTATACTTCAACTCTATCCAAAAACTCCTAGATTGCTTATCTTTCTTAAATATCCCCATCTGTTTAAGTTGTGTAAATCCACCAATTGATCTAACTTTCTGTTTTAGATAGTCCTTGAAGTTTGTAGGGTACTTAACATAGCAGATGGCTTTAGGAGCATATGCAACCTCTAACCCTTTGTTTCTAATGAAGTAGGAGATGTATGCATCATCAGAGAGAGCATTGCTAGGGAGTTTAATATCCATATTTCTAACTGCCATGATATATCCACTCATTGGAAAGAATGTTTTTCCACTAATGTAGTACTCTTTATCTTTCGCAAGCTTTTTCGTATTAACTCTCCTGTCGTGAGCCGAATCAGAGAGTAGGTGTCCCCAATATCCATACATATTATCCTTTTTGTCTTGTGATACAGGTCTTCCACTTACACCACCAACTTTTTCATTCTCAAAAGGTTCAAGTAGCTTCTTTACAGAGTCTTTCTCAAAATATGTGTCCCCATCTGTGAGTATGAAAGTATCTCCCTTCGCTTTCTTAAAAGCCATTCTCAAGGCATACGGCTTACCTTTCTTTGGATCTTTAATCTGGATATATTTCTTTCCTAATCTATATTTATTTGCTTCTTTCTTGCCAGCATTTAAAGTTGCTGCATCTGGGGATACTTGAATTATTTCAAAACTTGCAGGGATACCTGAATATTTTCTATTTACAATCGAGGATATGCATCTTCCGATAGTTTTAGGTTCTTTGAATGATGCTATTATTACACTAACCATTTACTGGTAGGATAATATTATTCTGAGGCTTCTCCTTCTTTCTCTGGAGTTGCTTCTTCTTCTGTTGAATCACCTTCTCCTTCCTTCTCTTCTTCACCTTCCTCAACAGTTGTTGCAACTTCTTCTGATTGTAATTCTGTAATTGTTACAACAGTTGCTGTCTTTAAATCTTCATTCATAATTTCCATTGCTTCTGGAATATTCAAATCATCAACAGCGATAGATTGACCTGGATGCTCTAGCTTAGAGATGTCAACTTCAATCGAAGGAATAATCTCATTAACTTTACACCTAACATCGATATCATTTAATACTTGAATCAAAACACCAAGGTTATTCTTAACTGCAGGAGCAATACCTTTAAGCTCAAATGGAATGGTAAATACCATATCTTGTGCCTCATCAATTTCAAAGAAAGAGATATGTCTAATATCATCTGTTACTGGGTTATAGTCGACCTCTTTAACGATAGCCTTGAAAGTTTTATCCTCTAACTCTGCATCCAAGATAGTTGTAGAAGTTGCCTCTCTTACAAGCTTTTTGGCAGTAGAAGAATCAAGCATAATATTCTTGGAGTCTGTCTTTGCATTGTACACAACAGCAGGAATGAAACCCTCTCTTCTTAATACCTTATTCTTTTTTCCGTTCAAGTCTCTTTCGAGAAATTTAATTTTTTCCATTGCGAGTAGGAGTATAGCAGGAAAAATTATATATATCAAGGTTTTACTCCTGGAATAGTTACAATGTAGCGGAATATTATAAATAAAGCTTTTTCTTTATACTAACTCATCAGCCCCTCTTAGCAATACTGTTATATTATCGTAGAAGGTTTTTGCTTTGGTTAAACTATGTCCTCCTGTAATGTCGAATGTTCTAACCGTTGCTTTGAGTTGCCTTAAACCCTTTGTTTTGCGAGTTTTAGGTTTCATAACAAATCTTTTAATCTCTAAAGCAACCCTGTCGACATCCTCTTGTAGCTCTAGGCTTTTTTGAACAAGTTGCTGTATAGCATCTTTTTGCATATACCAATTAAGAGGCTTGTTGCTAAACTGACTTAATCCGTACTTGGATAGGGCGAAATATTCATATTCTGGTAGCAATCCGTTTATTTCTTCAGGTAGTAGAGGTGTTTTGTACAATACTGCGACTTCAGTGTCATCGTCTAAAACTAGTTGTTGGAAATGTTTTGGAAATCTTTTAAGTAAATCCGCAGTCATCATGACGTTCTCGTTGTATATCTCTTCTAAAGTAGAAGACTCTTGTACCTCAAACAGTTCTTCCATATCCAGCCTAGTATATCAGAAAGTTGTATAGACCGATAGAAAGATGAAAATATGGTTAAAAATGGCACTTAACCCTTTCTGGGTGAGGCTAAACTTACCGACCAGGTTGGTAGGTATTAGCACTTGACAGGGGTGTCTGCTTGCTTTATACTTTAGCAGATAAGTTAAGATACTGCTAAGATGGATTTGACTGAAAGACAGAGAGAAATATTAACTGCTGTTATAAAGGAGTTTATGAGAGAGGCCGATGAGGTTGGTTCTTTGGCCTTGGTTGAGAAGTATGATTTGGGTGTTAGCTCTGCAACTATTCGTAATGAAATGGTGAAGTTGATGGATTTGGGGTTACTTGAAAAGAGTCATATCTCTTCAGGGAGGGTTCCTACGGATCAGGCATTGAGATTGTATGTTTCTAATGTCTTGGCAAATAATCAACTGAATCCATTGGTAAGTGTTGAGATAAGGCAGGGCATATACAGGGATAGGTTTGATAGAAATGTTTTGGTTAAAGAGATCTTGGAGTTGTTGTCTAAGGAAACGGAGTGTCTAGTCTTTATGATTTTGGATGGGGAAGTTAGGTATTGGGGTGTTTCTCAGCTGTTTAAAAATAATGAATTTAGAAATATTGAGAGGTTGAAGACAGTCTTTAGTATTTTAGAAGATAATACTTTCTTAAGAAACCTCACAAGTAAGTATTCTGGTTCGGGGGTTTCGTTAATAATAGGTGGTGAGTTGGGAATTAAAGATCTCTCGGAAGCGGCAGTTGCTTTTAGTAGGATTCCTTTCTGGGATGAGGATGAGGCATATATTGGAGTGATAGGGACAAAAAGGATGGATTATTCAGTTGTAATTCCCGCATTGGAAGAGGTTAAAAAAGCTTTAGAGTCATCCATTTCTGGATGGAGATAATTTGTATATAGAAATATTATGAAGCAAAACAAGGAACAAAATGGCAATGTTGGTAAAAAATGTGACTGTGTGGTCTTGGAGAAGAAGATACAGGAGTTAGCTCTTACAATAGATAAAGTAGAAGATGAGAAGTTGGTTGTCGAGAATCAGCTTAAAAGAGCGTTGGCCGACTATCATAACCTTTTAGCGAGTAGTGAGAAGAGGCAGCAAATATCATTCTTTCAGATGAAGAAATCTTTGGCTGAGGAATTGATGCCATCTTTAGATGCTATGAAATTAGCGATTGATAGTTCGAGCAATCTTAATCCTGATGAGGAAGAGAGGGCTTGGTTGGATGGTATTGTTGCAACTTTTGAATCAATTAGTAAAGCTCTTGAAGGTATAGGTTTGAAAATATATCTTCCAAAGGTAGGAGATATGTTTGATGCATCTATACATGAGGCTCTTGCAACTGTTGAGGGTAAAGTAGCGGGTCAGATTACAGAAGTAATTCAACCTGGTTATAGATTAGATGATACAGTTATTCGAGATGCTAAGGTAGTTGTGTCTAAATAGAATTTAAATTTTTAATATTAAAATATATGTCAAAAATAATAGGTATAGACTTAGGAACAACTAACTCCGTAATGGCTTTTATGGAGGGTGGTAAACCTACAATCATCTCTAATGCACAGGGGAGTAGATTAACTCCTTCTGTTGTCGCAGAGGATGATAAGGGTGAGGTACTTGTAGGTACTCCTGCAAAGAACCAGGCAGTAGTCAATCCTGAAGATACAATTTATTCTGTAAAAAGATTGATTGGTAGATCCTGGAGTGATAAAGAGGTTCAAAAAGATACAAAGTTGCTTCCATTTGAAATGAGGAAAGCATCTAATGATGGTGTAGAAGTTAAAATGGGAGGAGAGTGGTATACACCACAGGAGATTTCTGCCAAAGTACTCGCAAAGATGAAAAAAGATGCAGAAGAGTTCTTAGGAGAAGAGGTCAAGGAAGCGGTCATTACAGTTCCTGCATATTTTGATGACTCACAAAGGCAGGCAACTAAGGATGCAGGAAAGATTGCAGGTTTTGAGGTAAAAAGAATAGTAAATGAACCAACTGCGGCTGCTCTTGCATACGGTCTTGATGATAAGAAAGATCAGAAGGTTGCAGTATTTGACTTGGGTGGTGGTACATTTGATATCTCAATCCTTGAAATGGGTGATGGTGTGTTTGAGGTACTTGCAACAAATGGTGATACTCACTTAGGAGGTGATGATTTTGATCAGAAGATAATTGATTACCTAGCAGAGGAGTTTGAAAAGAAGGAAGGTTTGGACTTGAGGAATGACAAGACAGCACTTCAAAGATTAAAAGAAGGTGCAGAGAAAGCAAAGATAGAGCTTTCAACTTCAGAGGAAACAGAGGTAAACATTCCATATATAACAGCAACAGATAAAGGTCCAAAACACTTGAAAGAGGTTTTAACAAGATCTAAGTTAGAGAAATTAACAGCAGAATTAATAGAGAATACAGAGAAGCCATGTGAGAAGGCTCTTAAAGATGCTGACCTAGACAAGAAGGATATAGATGAGGTTTTATTGGTCGGTGGAATGACAAGAATGCCTGCAGTGGCTAAGAAGGTTAAAGAGATATTTGGAAAAGAACCAAACAAGGGTGTAAATCCAGATGAGGTTGTAGCTTCAGGTGCTGCAATTCAAGGTGGAGTATTGGGTGGTGATATTAAAGATATTACACTTCTAGATGTTACACCTCTCTCATTGGGTCTTGAAACTTTAGGTGGTGTTATGACAAAGTTGATTGACAGAAATACTACAATCCCAGTAGAAAAGAAACAGATTTTCTCAACTGCAGCAGATAATCAACCAGGTGTAGAGATTCATATTCTACAAGGTGAGCGAGAGATGGCTGCGGATAATAAGACATTGGGAAGATTTATGCTTGATGGGATTGCACCAGCACCTAGAGGTGTTCCTCAGATTGAGGTTACATTCTCCATCGATGCTAATGGTATTTTGAATGTAAAGGCTGTTGATCTTGCAACTAAGAAGGAGCAGAAGATCACAATTACAGCTTCTACAGGATTGAGTGATGATGAGATTGACAAAATGGTGAAAGATGCTGAGAAGAATGCAGAAGAGGATAAGAAGAAAAAGGATAGAGCTGAGAAGAGGAACGATGCAGATACTCTCTGTTTTAGTGCTGAGAAGTTTGTAGATGAGAACAAGGATAAGATAGATGAAGATAAAAAGAAGGAAATTAAAGAGAAATCAGACAAGCTAAAGGAACTCATCACAAAAGAGGATTTTGATTTAGATGAAGTTGATAAACAAACCGAGGAGTTATCTAAGGTTATGCAAGAAGTGGGAACAAAGATGTATGAAGAAGCATCTAAATCAGAGGAGAAGAAAGAGGAAGGTGGTGATAAGAAAGATAAGGAGGATAAGGAAGATAAGAAAAAATCAGAAGATGTAAAAGAGGGTGAGGTAGTCGAATAATAGATAGTACATCATGATTTTATGGGGAGGTTTTTACCTCCCCTTTTTTATAAAAAGGTTTACCTCTAAACAGACACAATCCCTTTACTTTGATATCTCTACGAACAGATTTAATAACTCTTGCTACTTGTTCAACCGTACTTCCAGTAGTTATAACATCATCAACAATAACAATCTCTTCAATCTTCTCAAATAATTCATAACTGTTAATATAAAAATCGATCTTATTCTCAAATCTCTCATCTCTATCCAATAACGACTGATGAACATCACTTCCATCCCTTCTGTATACTAGGTTTTTTGAAAATTTAATATTTAAGAAATCAGCAATACATCTCCCAATACTATCTGTTTGATTAAAACCACGCTCCCTCAGTCTTCTGTATGATACTGGTATGGGTATACAGAAAGCCTTCTTGTTATATTCAATATTATATATCTCTTCCATCCTCTCTTTTATTAACAGCTCTAAAGTATCCTTCACATCCGTAGCCAGTCCATACTTATATTTCTTTAACAATGTTGAACTCAATTTATTGTATTCCCAAAGTACAATCATGGAATCTAAAGAGTTCTCCCTCATACATTTTTCATGTGTACAATATCCTCCAGAAATCCTTCTACAAATATAACACTCAGGAATACTCTTCTTAAAAAGTTTCTTACATCTATCACACAAATATTCTCCATACTTAGAACATATAGTACAAGATTTTGGAAAAATCATGTCAAGTAAAGTTGGCATATTAAAGTCTAATATAAAAATATTAACAAAAGATGAATTGCTAAAAATCACACTTTCCTTTATGATATTGCACACATAAAATCCAGAAGTTTTGTTAAATGTCTGAGCTAAAGAGCAAAAGAAATAGTGTATATGTAATCATGGCAGTTCTCTTCATAACCAAGATATTGGGGTTTTTGAAGCTAAGGGTCATTGCACAGCTCTTTGGAACTTCACATGAGTTAGACATCTTTTGGGCTGCTTTCACAATCCCAGACATGCTTTTTATGATTACAGTTGCAGGCTCTCTAAATGCAGCTTTTATTCCTTTACTGACAGAAATCTTTCATAAGGATGGAGAGGAAAAACTCCACAAATTCTTTAGCAACTTAGTTATAGTTGTTGGCTCTGTTATACTCTTGCTGGCTATTATCCTTCTAATATTTACACCACAAATAGCACAGATTCTAGTAGGTTCTGAAAAAGCACAAACATTCCTTTCTATCTCATCTAGATTAGGAGTAGAAGACATGGAGTTGTTTGTAACTCTTACTCGTATCCTTCTAATCTCCCCCATTCTTTTAGGAATGAGTAGTATATTCACAGGATATTTACAGGTTAGAAGGCAATTCTTCATTACATCGCTAGCACCTCTATTCTATGACCTGGCAATGATACTAGGTTCTGTAATATTTGTATCAATTTTTGATATGGGAGTGACAGGAATTGCTTTGGCAGCAGTTATTGGCTCTCTGTTACACCTTGCTGTTCAAGTTCCAACATTAAAAAAATATTTTAATAGTAAAATAAAACCAACTTTTGGTAAATGTTTAATTGCATTCAAAGATGCAAAAATATGGCAAGCTCTTAAAATAGCTTTCCCAAGAACAATAGCTATTCTTGGAGAACAAATGAATGTCATCGTAAATACATTCATAAGTTTTACACTAGCACCAGGAGCTCTTAGTGCATACAAATTTGCATTAAGCCTACACATGTTCCCAGTCAATATTGTTGGAAGCGCAGTAGCACAAGTAACACTACCAGACTTAGCAGAAAATTGTGACAATAAAAAAGAGTTTAGAAGATTATTTAGTAAATCTGTACAACAAGCACTCTATTTAGTTCTACCTATTGTAGCGATTCTCGTAGTGTTAAGGTTGCCCATTGTCAGATTAGTGTATGGAGTTGGAGAGTTTGACTGGACAGACACAATCTTAACCTCTTGGAGTTTAGGTCTACTAGCCATCTCCATTATCGGTCAAACATTGGCACAGATAATATTAAGAGCATACTATGCACTTAAAGAGACATGGCTACCATTAATCCCAGTTGCAATTGGAATCCTTACAAACATAGCTCTTGCATACTATTTAACTAACTTCTTTAGTCACTATTATGACTGGAGACCCATACTTCTTGAAATGGGCAGACAGATTACACATGTTAATGGAAGTGGTGTTATTCAAGTACTTAAATCATTCTTTCATGACTTTGCACGATGGGCAACCACAAGGGGAGAATCAGGTATGGCTGTTGGTGGACTATCACTAAGTATGAGTATTGCTTCCTTTATTGAAGTGACTCTACTCTTCATATTCCTAAACAAAAAAATGAAGGTTACAACATTCAAGAATACAGTTAAACCGCTATTAATTAAAACAGTAAATACAATCCTAATGATTTTTGGTATGTACCTAATGTTTAAATTGTTTGATTTCAAATTAGATACAAGTAGGACATGGGCTGTCATTATTCTTACCGTAGTTGTTTCTCTCTATGGTCTTCTCTCATACTGGCTTGGTTCCAAAGTCTTTGGGATTAAAGAGGTAGAGTATTTTGAAGAAAAAGTTAAAGGCTGGTGGAATAAGTTTTTTAGAAAAATATAAATGAAAATATTTAGGACAATACTTCTGGTTATAATAATAGCAATCCTCTTATTCATAGGCTATTTAACTGTTAGATACATCTCTTGGGAAAAAGATTTTTTTAATAATAACGAAAATCTTACCTGTATAAATGATGAAAACTATGAAAAGGAGAAAGTAAATATTCTTGAGAGGGTAGAAAATTTTGTTATGTCTGACTCTAAAACAGAGCTAATGACATTTTCTAGGAGAGAATTACTATTTATTCTCAGAGATGCATTAAAAGAGAGTGAAGATGTAAAGATAGAGGATATGTGTTTACTATCTGATAGGGGAGTATGGAGGATATATGTTCATCCTAAGTTGAGATCTCTTCAATTGCCCTGGATAGCTATGGATATTGTGAAAGATGACAGGGAGACAGTAGAGTTATACTCCTCATCAGTATATGTTGGTGATATAAAGATTCCAGCTTATATAAAGAAGAAATTTTCAGAAGAAGTAAATAGAGGAATTAGTGATGCTTTAATACTTATGATAGAGAACAAATTCTTAGGAAAAACCATACAGAATATAGATTTACTCAAGGATAGTATAATGATAAAAGGTGTGTTATAGCCTTGATTCCTCTTAATAAAGTATGCTACAATTAGCAATCACTAATTTAATCTGCTAGAAATATATGGCAAAAGAAATAAACATCACGCCCCTTGGCAACAGAGTACTGGTCACACCAGATAAGATTGATGAAAAGACATCAGGAGGACTTGTGCTACCACCTTCCTCAACTGAGGATCAGAAACCAGAAACAGGTAAAATCATCAAGTTAGGTATTGGTAAAATCGAAGGTAAAGATGTCTCTTTTGATATTAAAGTAGGAGACAGAGTGTACTTCAAAAAATATTCTCCAGATGAATTAGAAGTAGATGGAGAGAGATATCTTCTTCTTGAAGTTGGAGATATTTTAGCAGTAATCAAATAACAGAATTAAATTTTTAGTATTAGTCATATGTCAAAAGCAATAATATATAACGAAGAGGCTAGAAAGTCTCTTAAAGATGGCGTGGATACAATTGCAAATGCAGTTAAAGTAACTCTTGGACCTAAGGGTAGAAATATTGCAATTGCAAAATCTTTCGGTTCCCAATTAGTTACAAAAGATGGGGTAACAGTTGCAAAAGAGATAGAGGATAAAGATCCATTTAAGAATGTTGGTGTAGAAATGATTAAAGAGGCATCAAACAGGGTTAATGAGCTTGCAGGAGATGGTACTACAACTGTAACTGTACTAGCTCAAGCAATTGCAACTGCAGGTTTTAAGAATGTAGCTGCTGGTGCAAATCCAATTTCTCTAAAAAGAGGTTTGGACAAAGGTGTTGATATTGTTCTAGAGGAGCTTTCTAAAAAAGCAAAGAAGATTACTACCAAAGAAGAGATTTCTCAGGTAGCAACAATTTCCACAAACAATGAAAAAGAATTAGGAGATATGATAGGGGGTGTGTTTGACAAGGTTGGTAAGGATGGAGTCATAACAGTAGAGGAAGCGAAAGGTTTTAAGGATGAAGTTGAATATACTGAGGGTATGGAGTTTGATAATGGGTATGTAAGTCCATACTTTGTAAATAATGCAGAAACACTTGAAGCAGTTATGGAGAATCCATATATCTTCATTACAGATAAAAAACTTTCTAACCTTCAAGATATTCAAGCAATTGCAGAGAAGGTTCTTGGGGCTGCAGATAGACCAATGGTAATAATTGCAGATGATATCGAGAATCAAGCATTAGCAACATTAGTTGTTAATAAACTAAGAGGGACTTTAGATGTTGTAGCAATTAAAGCTCCCGGATTTGGTGATAGGAAAAAAGAGATGTTGAAAGATCTCTCAATATTAACAAGTGCAGAGTTTGTTTCAGAAGAATTAGGAAAAACATTGGATAAGGTTGAATTGACAGACTTAGGTTCAGCAAAAAGAGTTGTTGTGACGAAAGAGAAGACAATAATTGTAGAGGGTAAAGGAACTAAGAATAGTATTGCAGACAGAGTAAAAGAGATTAAAGCACAGATTGATAATACAACATCAGAGTATGATAAAGAGAAGTTACAGGAAAGATTAGCAAAGCTAGCAGGAGGTGTTGCAGTTATTAAAGTAGGAGCAGCATCAGAGGTTGAAGCTAAGGAGAAGAAGATGAGGATTGAAGATGCTATTAATGCAACAAGAGCAGCTATCGAAGAGGGTGTTGTTGCAGGTGGTGGGTTAGCACTACATAATGCAAAGAAGGTTTTGGATAAGGTTAAACTAGAAGACCAAGATGAACAGTTGGGTATTGAGATTCTTAAATCAGTATTAAGCGAACCACTCAAGCAAATTGCAGAAAACGCTGGAGCTGATGGAGCAGTAATAGCTGCTGAGTGCAAGGGTAATACAGGATACAATGCTAAAACAGGGAAGTTTGTTGATATGATAGGTGAAGGTATTATTGACCCTGTGAAGGTTACGAGGTTTGTCCTTACAAACGCAGTTTCTGTTGCATCCATGTTAGTTACAACAGAAGCGGTTGTCGCAGAGATTCCAGAGGAGAAACCCCAAGCCCCTATGCCTGATATGAATGGAATGCAAGGGATGATGTAATTAGGTGTGCTCAATTAAGGAGGTAGGGTTCTAAAGGAACCTTACCTCTTTTGCTAATACCTTACCAATAATACTCTCACTATTTTTTCTGTATTTAACAATTTCCAAATTGCCATTATCATTGACTAAAACAGTATCTCCTATACTACACTCACTACTTGGAGATATGAAAACAACTCCATTACTACCATCTATAATTTCCATATCAACAGCAAAAGCATCAATATCTATCTGTAATATCCAATCAGGTGTAGGATAAAATATATATGCTTTTCCTTTCCTAAAATTCCCATCTTCAGGCATTGATGTAAAAAGCGGTATCTTATTTGTTGAATAATTGTCAATTTGTGAAGTAGAATCCTTCAGCAAATCTCTAGGATCAACATTCAAAGCATCTGCCAAGGTGTTTAATTGCTTAAGTGGAGAACTCTCACCCCTTTCATATCTAGAAATCATCTCCCAAGTCTTTCCAATCCTATCACCCAATTCTCTTTGTGTAAGCTTCTTCCTCTCTCTATATATCTTTATATTCTCACCAATATATTTACTGTTCATATATATAGATTCTAATTACATATCGAGCGGGTTGGAATAGAGGCATTTTCTATATATCTGGAATAATATGTCTTGTTTTGTAACTTTTTTGTGAGGAAAACAAATTAATATATTCTTATGAACCAGAAAAGGGTAAAAAAAGAGTTATGTACACTAAATAAAATATTTATAGGAATATATAAAAGAAACAATATTACCAGAAGGGAATTAATGATATTAAAAAAGAAGATAGTATTAATCAAATCTCTTATAGACAATATCTAACCAATGACCTTTCAACCATTTATCTGCTTCGACTTGTTCTTCTAACAAATCTCTTTTCGCAAGCTCCTTATTAATGACATTGCCTTTGTGCGGATGATTAAATTGTTTCTTTAGTGGTGATTGAAAACCGTGTGTATAGTGGCATAGCTCATGGGCAATAGTTGCCCTAACAACAAATTCAGGAATGATATCGTGTTGAAAATATCTAGTCACTGTTATGACCGTAACACTCTTTACATCCTGTGCATCTAATTCATCCTTCTTTCTCTTCATCAAACCTTTAATCTTAGTACCTTCTCTTGCAAGTTTGATACTACCTAACTGTCTTTTAGAATATCTCCCAAACTTAATGACAACAAGATTCTTTCTTGGTACATCACAAAAATGATTATCCCAAAGTTCATACAACATCTCTTCTAAATACTTATCATCTCTCATTCAATTTTATCCTTTAGCATGATATTATAGTCTAATGATTGTACAAGATTTCAAGGCAAAATTCTCTACTCTAAAGAAAGTTTTAGGTTTTATATATGGTAACTATACAGTAGTTGCAGTTTTCAGAGATTTCCTTTTCTTTATATCAACAGCAGCAGAGATATATGGTATTACGGTATTTGGTAAGTTTATTGACTCAACAACAACAATCTTACTGCAATGGCAGAGTTTTGATTTAAGACAGTATCTTTCTACGGATTCTTTCAAACATTTAGCTTTAGTATTACTACTTTGGATTATTACACAAGTATGCAAGCAAACTAGAGAATATCTCTATACAGTTATATATGAAAAGACTTGGAGTACAACTCAGTCTAATATGATAGAGAAAGTATCAAGGTCAAATCTTCAAGATGTTGAGAAAAAAGAGTTTCAAGATATGCTTGCCTTTATACCTGCTTTTTCTCTTGCAAGACTAATTAGTGTGTACGATAAGTTTTCAATAGTTTTGAGTAGTGTTGTGAGATTGGTTAGTGCAATGGTCATTCTTTATAAATATGTTGGCATCTCAGCATTTGTCCTTCTTCTTGTTGTCCTTCCTGAAACAGTATTTATTCATTTTAGGAGAAAAGAGATTAGAGGATATCTAGATGAGGCAATTGGAAAGGTTAGATACCTGAGTTATATACAGAATGTTGCTTTAACAATTTCTAACTTTTTAGAATTAAGAGTTAATAATATATATAGATATTTGAAGAGAAGATATAATGAAGAGTATCGTGAGTATCTAGGAGGTTTCTTTAGGACACATGAAGCTTTCTATAAAACAAGAATAGGTTTTAGTATACTAGGTGAGATTGCGAAATATGCCTATATTATCTATACATTTTCTGTGGCAATAGTTAAAAGGCTCTCCTTCGGTACATTCAAAGCAATCTATGACTATATTGATATCTCATACGATAGTGCTTTGAATATAGTGGACTCTCTCTCTTCAATTTCTGTGAATCTGGGATATATAGGAAAATATTTTGATTTGATGGAATATAAGGGATTTGGAGATCAATATAATGGGAAAAAGAAGCTAAAAAAAGACACTCCTGTATTAGAATTAAAGAATCTTTCATTTGCATATCCTGATGATGAGAAAACAGTAGTTCTTAAAGATTTAAATATGGTAGTTAATCCTGGTGAGAAGGTTGCGATTTTTGGAGGAGATGGTTCTGGAAAGAGTACAGTGGTAAAGATATTGACAGGTTTGTACGGTGTTGATGATGGAGGATATCTTTTGGATGGAATACCGACTAAAGAGTTAGACAGGGGACAGTTAAAGAAGAAGTTAGCAGTAGTATTTCAAGACTTCATTAATTATCATTTTAGCTTTAAGGAGAATGTTGTAATCTCAGGACAAAGAAAAGATATTGACACTAAATTATATGACAAAGTATTGGGTATTGCAGGTGGAAAGGCGATTCAGAAGGAATTGGCCATACAGGATTCTAATATTTTAGGAAAGACTTTTCCATCTGGTAGAGAGCTTGCTCCTGGGTATTGGCAGAGATTGGCAATTGCGAGGGCTCTGTATAGGAATAAGGATATATTCATAATGGATGAACCATTTACATATATTGATGATGTTTCTGCAGAGAAGATTCTTCTAGAGATGTTCAATTTTATCGGCAAGAACAGGTCTTTGATATATATAACACGTAGTACAAATCTTCTTAATAGGTTTGATCGCATATATTACTTAAGTAAAGGTGAAATGGTAGAATCGGGTAGTTGGGATGAATTAATGAAAAAGGATAGTAAGTTGAAAAAAGATTATGTTGAGTTAGTAAAAAGTCATAAGGGAGAAGATAATATATTAGGATAAAAGAATGGTAATTTTAGATGGGAAAAAAGTCTCAGAAAGTATCTTGTATGAAATCTCCTTGAGGATACAAGAACTTAAAGGGGAGGGTAAAAGACTCCCAAGATTGGATATGATTTTGGTAGGGAATGACTATGGAAGTATTAAATATGTAGAGATGAAAAGGAAAACGGTTCGGCAGGTTGGTATGTTGGGAGAGGTGCATCATCTAGATGAAAGTATAGAAACAGAGGGTCTTCTTGATTTGACCGAATCTCTAAATAATAATCCTGAAGTAGATGGATATATGATTCAACTACCACTTCCTTCTCATATAAACAAGCATACAGTCTTGGAATCAATTGACCCTAAAAAAGATATTGATGGTTTAAGCCCTTCAAACTTAGGTAAGCTATTCCAAAAGGACAGGACAGGTATTCCACCAGCTACTCCTGTTGGCATTATAAAACTTCTAGAAGAATATAATATTAAGCTTTTAGGTAGAAGAGTTGTTATCCTTGGAGCTAGTAGTATCATAGGTAAACCACTAGCAGCTATGATGTTAGAAAAGAGTGCAACTGTAACAATCTGTAATTCTAACACATTAAATACTCAAGATATTGCTAGAACGGCAGATATATTAGTTTCTGCAACAGGAAAGCCAGAATTAATTAAAGGAAGCTTTCTCAAACTAGGATGTGTAGTTGTAGATGTTGGTTCGAATAAACATTCAGAAACAGGAAAGTTGGTAGGAGATGTCGATTGGGAAAGTATCCAAGGGATTCCTTCTCACATTACTCCAGTTCCTGGTGGGGTTGGTCCTATGACAATTGCTTCTTTAATATTAAATTTAATGCATTGTTATGAAAATAGGAATAGATAAAAAAATAAATGAATTGATAAGTAAGGAGTCTGTAAGACAGATAGATGGTTTGGAATTAATAGCTTCGGAGAACTATGTTTCTGAGGATGTTCTTAATAGTATGGGTTCAATTCTAACAAACAAGTACTCTGAAGGTTATGCAGGTAGGCGCTACTATAACGGTAATGAGTATGTAGATGAGATAGAAAAAATAGCAATAGAGAGAGCTAAAGAACTATTCAATGTAGAACATGTTAACGTACAACCGTATTCGGGCTCTATTGCAAACCTTGCGGTGCATTTTGCACTACTAGATGCGGGTGATAATACATTGGGTATGGCATTAGATGCGGGTGGACACTTAACTCACGGTTTCAAAGTTTCTATATCTGGGAAATATTACAACTCCTTAAGTTACGGTGTTGATGATAGTGGATATATTAACTACGATGAGGTTCTGAAATTAGCAAAAGAACATAAGCCTAAATTAATATGGGCAGGATTCTCAGCATATTCGAGGATAATTGATTGGAGAAAATTTCGAGAAATTGCAGACGAAGTGGATGCATATTTGGTTGCGGATATTGCCCATGTTGCAGGGTTAATTGCTTCAGATCTCTATCCTTCTCCTGTTCCATATGCAGATGTAATCACTACAACAACACATAAGACATTGAGGGGGCCAAGAGGGGCCATGATTATGTGCAAGCAGGACCTTGCAGAGAGGATAGATAAAGCTGTCTTTCCTGGACTACAAGGGGGTCCTCATAACCATATTACAGCAGCTATTGCAGTTGCTCTTCATGAGGCATCTTCTGAAGAGTTTAAGAAGTATTCAAAACAAGTCATACTTAATGCTCAAGAATTAGCAAAGGCATTAGTAGGATTGGGATATAAGGTGATATCTGGTGGTACAGATAATCATATGTTTTTAGTTGATATGACAGGCAGCATAGGGATTTCTGGCGGTGAGGCATCTGATATCTTAGAAAAGGCTGGAATAACAGTAAATAAAAATGCTATCCCAAATGATCCAAGAAAACCATGGGATCCATCAGGTATTAGGATAGGTACTCCTGCTCTTACTACTCGAGGAATGAAAGAAGAGGAAATGAAGAAAGTTGCAGAATATATTCACAGAGCATTAACAGGGTGTAAAAGTGATGATGATTTTCTTAACCTTAAGAATGAGATTAAAGAGTTTACTGCCTTATTTAAAATTCCGGGAATTAATTAAATATGAAGTTAAACTATCG
>ENA-UOOK01000919-UOOK01000919.1-fermentation-metagenome-genome-assembly--contig:-NODE-919-length-39549-cov-6.009672_pt1 | contig 39549 bp, 36 predicted proteins | sample MGYA00245777_ERZ724023 | MGnify/ENA primary metagenome ERZ724023 (study PRJEB28704, sample SAMN03018312) | fermentation metagenome | biome: anthropogenic terrestrial biome; feature: soil; material...
CATGCGAGCGACGAGTGACGAGTTACGAGCTGCGAGATGTATTTTCTAAGTAGAACTCGGGAAAAAGGAATCAATTAATTTTTGTCGAACTCATCTTCTACCAAGCTAATTCTGTTGTTACCTTGATTTGAGGTCATGACCCCCACATATAGTGTGTTGCTTGGTCGTCAACGTTAACTACCACTTGGCCCGAGTAAAAAAAGATAAAAGTTAACGTTGATCGACAAGCATCGAAGGCTTCTTAAATAGGCTAGATATTGTAACGTGATAGTTGAATAGGGGAACAACGAATTAGTCCTACCAAATTATATGAAAAAAGGAGGAATTCCCATCAAACGCTTAATTAGTTTGTTTTTAACCTTAATCTTGTTAGTATCAATAGCTCAGCTTTGTACGGCCTCTTCTCTAGGTGTGGGGGCTAGAGCGGTTAGTATGGGAGGAGCTTTTACGGCGATTGCCGATGATGGCTCTGCGGCCTATTGGAATCCTGCGGGAATTACCCAAGTAAAATTAGGAGTATCACCAACCTTAGGAGTTCAAGGTAGAATAGATGACCTCAAAGCAATACAAAATAAGAATCTTCAGGATATTGAGGGAGCTCTAAATTTAAACTACGGAGCAGGTTTAACTATGCGGCACTTTGCGCTGAATGGTTTTGGGGATCTAAAAGGGCAAATACAGAAAGGGGATACCCAGATCCAGTTGACGACAGATCGTGTTATGCGGGGAACTCTTTCTTTAGCCACGGAGATGACTAGTATTTTTGCCTTGGGATTGAATGCGAAATACGTATTGGTCACGACTGAGACTGTCACGGAGACCATGGATTCGCAAACGACGATTGAAAATACAGGGCAAGGATTTGCCACCGATCTAGGCGCGATGTTTAAGGTAGGTAAACTAGTACGGGTGGGAGCAGTGCTTAAGGATTATACTATTACTAAAATTAAACTTGATGATGGCACAGTTTATGAGTTACCCACAAAAGTGGTAGTTGGAGGCGCAGTTAAGGTCCCTGTTGTCGGATTGGTAGTGGCTGCAGATCTTGAAAAACCGCTTAACGGGGAAGAATTGGTTTACCACCTGGGAGTGGAGCAACCAATTCTTGGGTTAATATTCTTACGCGCCGGAGGCTACGGAGATAAACAAGGTCTGAATTTTACGACGGGTCTGGGTTTAAAACTAGGTCCTGTTTCGGTTGATGTGGCAGCTGCTTTGGAAAAAGAGAATACAGGGATTTTCGTGACAGCAGGATTAAAATTTTAGATTAAAGTTGAATAAATAAGAAGAACCGCCAAAGGCGGTTCTTTTTTACAAGAAGAAATGATTAAGGTAACCCTCTTGTTTATTAAAAAAATTAGTCAGTGGTAAGTTTCAAACTAATGTCAAGAACTTGAACGGAGTGGGTTAAACTTCCGACTGAAATAATATCAACACCACAGGCAGCAATCGTTCTAATATTCTCAGCAGTAATATTACCGGAGGCTTCAACAATTGCTTGCTGATTGATGAGCTTTACCATCTTGGTCATTAAGTCTGGAGACATGTTATCCAACATAATTATATCAGCGCCAGCTTTTAAGGCTTCTCTGACTTGCTCTTCTGATTCGACTTCGACTTCGATTTTCATCGTATGCGGAATTGCAGCCCGGACCTTTTTAATAGCAGTCTGCACGCCCCCACAAGCGAGGAGATGATTATCCTTAATCAGGACGGCGTCGGCCAGATTAAAGCGATGGTTATATCCTCCACCTATGCGGACGGCGTATTTTTGAAAAATACGTAGTCCGGGAATGGTTTTTCTCGTATCAACTACTCGAACCTGAGGAAAATCAGTGATCAGATCAACTAATTTACGAGTGTAAGAAGCAATCCCGGACAGGTGTTGAAGGAAATTGAGAGCCACCCGTTCTCCGCCAAGGAGATCTTTAACCGGACCGGAAATTACGGCGAGCAGATCACCGGCGGCAACGGTTGAGCCATCGGGATGATAAATATCGAGAAAGATACCTGGATTTAACTGTTGAAATACTTCTTTAACTATCGTCCACCCACAAATAACTCCGGAAGCTTTTGAGATAAAGCGTCCGGTTCCGGTAGCTTCTTTGGCAATGGTAAGCTCAGAAGTAATATCTCCGGCGCCAAGGTCTTCAGCAAGAGCAATGCGTACCAGTTCAGTACAGACTTGTTTTGGCAGGGCAATCATCTTATGCACCTCTTTCATTATTACCAAGACCAGTTATAAAGAGTGGCGGCAGGAAGTAACTTAAGCTGGTTTGGGTAGTGAATGATCCGCTTGGCCCAAGCAGGATCGGTAGTAGGATAATCAGAACGATAATGGCTACCTCGGCTTTCCGTTCGTTTGAGGGCAGCCGTAATCATCGCTCTAACGATCAGACGCATATTCTGTAATTCCAGGTATTTGTGATTAAAGGGAGGCTGCTCATCGGAGTAAACAGGGGCCAGCATTTGACTGGCGGCGAGTAATCCTTTCTCCTGACGAATAATTCCCAACTCCGCGGAGGCTAATTTTTTAAGAAATTGTAGATCCTGGTCTACTTCGGCGGGATTAGTTTCGCCGGAAAGGGTAACCTCAAACTCTGCAGGAATGCGAGAAAAATCTAGATGATGCGCTTGGAGATAGGAAAAGATGCGATGCCCAAATACTAACCCATCAAGTAAAGAATTACTTGCTAGGCGGTTGGCGCCGTGAACACCAGAGTTGGCTACTTCACCGCAGGCAAAAAGATGGGGTAATCCAGTGCGACCATTGAGGTCAATGGCAATTCCACCCATCATATAATGGGCGGCTGGCGCTACTGGGATCGGTTCTTTGGTAATATCAAGCCCATAAGTCAAACAGGTTTCAAAGATATTGGGAAACCTGTTTTTTATCTGGGTGGGAGTCAGCGCTGAAAGATCAAGGTAGACGTGATCATCACCTGTTTTCTGTAATTCTTGCAGGATACAACGGGTGACGATATCACGAGGAGCTAATTCGGCCAGCTGATGATAAGCAGGCATAAAACGGAGGCCTTGTTTAGTGCGGAGTATTCCTCCTTCACCACGGACCGCCTCGGTAATGAGAAAGCGAGGCGCAGTAGGCAAATGGAGAGCAGTGGGATGAAATTGCATAAATTCAAGGTCAGATAAAGGGACTCCGGCGCGAAAGGCAATGGCCATTCCGTCTCCAGTAGCAACTTGAGGATTAGTGGTATCTGCATAGATTTGTCCGCAACCCCCTGTAGCTAAGATGGTTGCTTTAGCTAAAACAGTTCTGTTCTTGCCTGTTTCATCAAAGGCAAGAGCGCCATAGCAACCTTCTGGGCCAGTAAGTAATGCGGCAACAAAGTAATTTTCTTTGATTTGGATTCTGGGGTTGGAGAGAACCTGCTTAGTAAGGGCCCGACTAATCTCTCGGCCGGTTGCATCCCCATCCGCATGTAAGACACGAGAACGGCTATGAGCGGCCTCTCGAGTAAATACGGGTTCTCCACCTTGGGAATCAAAAGGAACCCCCAAACGGATCAGTTCTTTTACTCTTGCCGGTCCTTCGCTAACTAAAGCTTCAACAGCAGCAGGAAGACAGATCCCAGCCCCCACACTGAGCGTATCAGCGTAGTGTAGTTTAGGAGAATCGGAGGGGCTTAAGGCTACCGCTATTCCTCCTTGAGCGTAGGCGGTGTTACTTTCTTCTAGAGTTTCCTTAGTGATCAGCGTTACTTCGGCCAGTTCGGATAGTTTAAGCGCGGTATAAAGACCAGCAATTCCGCTGCCAATCACTAAAAAAGGAGTAGATTCAGAATTATTGGTAGAAACTTTAATGGCCATAAGATGGCCCCCTTTGTTGGTAGGATTTCGAATCAAATTCTCCCTTCAAGCTTCTTTAATCATTCCCCGTTAACCTCTGCTCAACTTATGTAAATTTTTAATGGTTAGAAATCAATTTATGCAATTTTTTAAAGTATAAGTTAACAGAGATTGACAAGCGTCAAGGCCTTTTCAGAAAGGGAGAGAGTAAATATAAAACTATATTTAATTAAGCGATCAAGCTTAACTAAGGGCTAACATCCGTTCAAGGGCGAGTCGAGCTTGTGTGCGAATTGGTTCTGCCACAGAAATTACTGGTTCCAGGTGCTGTAATGAAGCAGCGATCTCTCGTAAAGTAATTTTTTTCATATTAGGACAGACTAAACCGGGCGTCAAAAGGTAAAACTTTTTTTGAGGGTAGCGTTTTTTTAAACCATGAATAATTCCCATCTCGGTACCGATAATAAAAATAGAAGCTTCTAATTTACCTACTTGTTCCACGATCTGTTTGGTACTGCCTACAAAATCAGCACGGGCGGAAACCTCAGGTTGACACTCAGGATGAATTAACACTTTAGCCTCTGGATAAGCGTTTTTAGCTTTTTCCACATCTTCAACGGTAACACGATGATGGGTACGACAAAAACCAGGCCAGAGATGGAATCTTTTTTCTGGTACTTGCGAGGCAATATAACTTCCTAAATTTTTATCGGGGAGAAAAATAATTTCTTCGGCGTCTAAGGAACGGACGACTCGTAAGGCGTTCGAGGAAGTACAGCAGATATCGCTCTCGGCTTTAACAGCGGCGGAGGTGTTAACATAGCTAACTACTGTTGCCTGTGGATACTTAACCCGCCATTCTCTAACGGTTTCAGCATCTGCCATATCCGCCATTGGACAACCGGCGTCCGGAGCAGGCAATAACACAGTCTTTTCCGGGGAAAGGATGGCGGCGCTTTCGGCCATAAAATGCACACCACAAAAGACTAGAACCTGATGAGGGGTGTTAGCGGCCAAGCGACTAAGTTCTAAAGAGTCGCCAATATAATCAGCAATATCTTGGACCTCATCATTTTGATAAGTATGGGCTAAAATCAAAGCATTATTTTCCTCTTTTAATCTTTGGATCTCCGACTTTAATTCGAGCTGCGACATTTAACTACCACCCCTTTTATGGATCAGTTTTTATTTTACCTTTATTTTGTGGTTTGTCAATTCAATCCTGACTGTCAGGAAATTGCTTAACAGTAAATTTACTTTACTTTTAAAAAACTGCATAATTTATTTATTATGATTTAACCACAGAATAGGACTTAAAGTTTGCGACTTACTAGATACTGGGCTTTTTGCGTAGTCCTTTGCTTTAATTATCCCGACACGATATATTGATAGCCTAATACCAGTCAAACACTATATACTGTATTGGGACCTTCTACATAGGATACAACGCAAAAAGCTTAGATACTGGTTCTCAGGTCATGAGCGACGAATAACGAGAGTAGTATATTTAAAATAATAATGCAATTTCCTCTTTCCATCTTTTTCTTTCTGGGGTAAAATAATGCTGAAAGAAGGGAAGGATAGTGACCGCTGATAAACTTATCTTGAAAAACATGATCTTTTATGGGTATCATGGGGCTTTCGCTGCTGAAAAAGAGTTGGGACAAAGAATTGAAGTGGATGTTGAACTTTATCTTGATCTTTTTCAAGCAGGCGCTAATGACGATCTTGAGGCATCGATTAATTACGCGGAGGTCTATACTTTAATAAAGGATATTGTGGAAGAGAAAGAGTTCAACCTAATGGAAGCGATCGCACATACTATTGCGGACCAGATAATTTCTGCTTATACTTTGGAGCAAGTTATAGTGAAAGTTAGAAAACCAGATCCGCCGGTCGGAGGAATAATGGATTATTTTGAAGTAGAGATTTGTCGCCAACCTACGTCTAACCGTTTATAATATAAGTTAAACACTATATACGCGTTCACGCTGGCTACTTTTCCCATCACGAAGTGATTTAGATCAAAGCCAGGTGAAGCGGCAAGTCTCGAAGTGTTTTTTAGATTGGTGTAATTAGACAATTCTCTCATTTAATAATAATAAGACTACTAATGGGGCTGTTGCATTTTTCAACAGCCCCATTTTTGATCGAAAAAACTGCCTAATTACCTTAGACATTTTTTTAAATCGATAAAAAATGCTTACTCCTTTTCTTCTTCATCTTAAAGGAATGAACTTCTAATAAGTGGGGAAGAATAAATTTACAACTTTGAACCGCTGTTAATTGCTGGCATTTTATCCAGCAATTCTGGGAAGGAGTAAGCAAATGAAAATTCTGATGCTAAGTTGGGAGTTTCCTCCAAAAGTAGTAGGAGGTATTGCTCCTCATGTTCATGATCTCTCCCTTTCTTTGCTTGAGAAAGGGCAGGAGGTTTCTGTGCTTACAATCGGAACCTCGGAGGCAGTTGAAAAGGAAAAGATGAACGGAGTAAAGGTATACCGGGTCAAGCCTAGTAACCCGTCTCCACCCGATTTTCTTACCTGGGTATTACAGTTTAACCTGAACCTGGCAGAAAAGGCGATTACCCTTTCTCAAGCAGGAATAGAGTTTGACCTGATTCACGCCCATGATTGGTTGGTGGCATATGCCGGTAAATTATTGAAGCACGCCTTAAACAAACCGCTAGTGGCTACGATCCATGCCACGGAGTGGGGAAGAAACAATGGTCTCCATAATGACCTGCAACGATATATCAGTGATGTAGAATGGTGGTTAGCGTTTGAAGCGTGGCGGGTAATTTGTTGTAGTCGGTATATGTTTGCGGAGCTTCAAACTATTTTCCAAGTTCCAAAAGATAAACTTAGAATTATTCCTAATGGAGTTTACCCTGAGTTATTCAGAAAAAAACCGGAGAATGCGGATCTGATTAGAAACCAATTTGCGGCCCCAAATGAGAAGGTGGTTTTTTATATCGGTCGTTTGGTTTTTGAGAAAGGTCTTGACCTTCTTTTAGAAGTAGCGACTAAAATTCTGTCAGTTGATGATCAGGTGAAATTTGTGATCGCAGGCAAGGGACCCTATGCTGAAAATTTGCAAAATAAAGCTCGTCAGCTTGGAATATACCATAAAGTTTATTTTACGGGGTATATTGATGACTTAACTAGAAACGCTCTCTTTAGCACGGCGGATGTAGCGGTCTTTCCTAGTTTATATGAACCTTTTGGGATCGTGGCTTTAGAAGCAATGGCAGCAGGAACGCCAGTCGTAGTTAGCGATACTGGGGGATTAGGAGAAGTAGTGCGACATGGAAAGAACGGGTTAAAAGCCTTAACTAATAACTCAGACTCTTTAGCGGATAATATCTTATGGATGTTATCTTACCCGGAGCACGCTAAAGCTATGAAAGAACAGGCCTATCGTGATCTGGAAACTGAATATAATTGGGGGAAAATTGCTGAACAGACGGCTGAGGTTTATCAAGAAGTTGAAAACGAGTATCTGAAGTCTTTCTGGTCTCAACCGTATAATGAAAAGAGATATCAGGACGACGGGTTAAAAAGAGAACGATTGATGGAAGCAAACACCTTTAGTAGGTATACACCTGGAGAAACCGCCACCATTAAAGAGTATAGAAATTCAGCTGCCCAGGAACTGCAGCCGACAAGGGAGTAACCGTTTGATAAAGGTAATCACCAATAACTAAATAAAATGGGGGGAATTTTAGTTTGAAAGCGATCGTGATGGCCGGGGGGAAAGGAACAAGGCTTAGACCATTAACTTGCAAACTACCAAAACCGATGGTCCCGATTGCCGGTAGGCCGATGATGGAGTATATTATCGAACTGTTAAAAAGATACAATTTTACCGAGATTGGGGTAACTCTGTTTTATCTTCCGGAAATCATCTCTAATTATTTTGGAGATGGCAAAGATTATGGAGTTTCTTTACAATACTTTATTGAAGAGACCCCCCTTGGAACCGCTGGTAGTGTAAAAAATGCCGAAAATTTTTTAGATCAAACATTTTTAGTAATTAGTGGAGACGCGCTAACTGACATCAATCTTCATGAAGTCTTAGCTTTTCACCGAACGAGACAGGCCTTAGTGACTATTGTGCTAACCAAAGTAAATAATCCATTGGATTATGGAGTAGTGATCACTGATGTGGAGGGAAAAATTAAGCGTTTTTTGGAGAAACCTGGATGGGGTGAGGTTTTTAGTGATACGGTTAACACTGGTATTTATGTTATTGAACCAGAAGTTTTCCAGTATTACGAGAAAAACAAAGCGGTTGATTTTAGTAAGGATCTTTTTCCCCGCCTTTTGGAAGCAGGTAAACCTTTATATGGGTTTGTGGCTGAAGGCTACTGGTCAGATGTGGGAAATCTAAATCAATACCGGCAAGCTAATTACGATTTGTTAGCAAGAAAAATAAATTTTGACCTTCAGGGGCAGGAAATAGCTCCCGGAATTTGGGCGGGGGAGGGTACAGAGATTGATCAGGAGAGTGTCTTAGAAGCCCCCCTGGTTTTAGGTAAATATGTAAGGGTTAAAAAAGGAGTAAAATTGGGAAAATACAGTGTCCTGGGGGACCACATCTTAGTTAATGATCATTCTTCAATTAAAAGGTCGATTCTTTGGAACCACGCGTACATTGGTTATGAGTCAGAGATCAGAGGATCAATTTTGGCCCATCATACTCATCTTAAATCTTGGGTATCTGTTTATGAGGGGGCAGTGATTGGTGAAGGATGTACCGTAGGCTCAAAATCAGTTATTAAACCGGAAATTAAAATCTGGCCGGAAAAATATATTGAAAGCGGTTCGGTTCTAAATTCTAGTATGGTCTGGGGAAGTCGGTGGGGAACTAGTCTTTTTGGTAAGCAAGGGGTGGATAGGACAGCTAATATGGAGTTTACGCCAGAGTTTGCAGCTAAGTTGGGAGCAGCCTATGGAACAGTACTTCCAGAAAATAGCTGGGTGGTGATTAGTACAGATAGTTTTCGCCCAGCAAAAATGTTAAAGACTGCTTTGGTCTGTGGCTTCTTAGGAGCAGGCATAAATGTTTATGACCTCGGGGTTATGGCGATCCCTATTACCAGGCATGCTGTGATGTTACTTCAAGTAAATGCTGGAGTTCATCTCCGCCTTTCCCCCCATAACGAGGGCCACCTTCTAGTTGAGTTTATTGATGAGCAAGGACTAACGATCAATAGGGCGTTAGAGAGAAAGCTTGAACACACCTTTTTTACCGAGGAATTTAGAAGAGCGCCTGCTGACCGTATTGGTCAAATAATCGATGCTCATCGTCTCTTCCAGCCTTATCTAGAAGGAATTATTAAGGTTACGGCTCGAGAGCAGATTGCCCAGGCTGGTTTTAAGGTAGTTGCTGCTTATGAGGAGGGCGCCTTATCCCTACTCTTACCCACCCTCCTAACCGACCTTGGTTGTACAGTAATAAACTTTGAGTTAGGAAATATTCATCAAAACAGATCTAAAACATTAGCAGAAAAGACCTCAATTATAAAGGAGATTTCAAACCGCGTTAAAGCCGAAAAGGCTAATCTAGGAGTTTTGGTGGATAACGATGCGGAACGCTTAATCTTAGTAGATGAAAAAGGACACACCATAAAGGATGAACAGTATTTAGCTCTGATCACCCTTTTTGCTCTAAAATATTCGCAGGCGGAGACAATCGCTGTACCAGTGACAGCTCCCATGTTTATTGAAGAGATAGTAAGGGAACACCAGGGGAAAGTAGTAAGGACCAAAGCTAGTGCGCGCGCTTTAATGGAGAAAGTGATTCAAGAAGGAATTTTCCCGGGGCTGGAAGGGAAGACGCATTTTCAACCAGCTTTTGATGGTTTGTATTCTCTTGCTAAAATTTTGGAATTGATGGCTAGGGAGAAGATGAACTTATCAGAGTTGGTTTCAGTTTTGCCCCCCTATTACACGGACCGGAAATCAGTGGATTGTTCTTGGGAGGATAAGGGGCGGATCATGCGGAGCCTTTTTGAAGAGAATAAGGAGAAAGAAATAGAGGTGATTGATGGACTGAAGGTTTTTCATGAGCAGGGTTGGGCTTTGGTTCTTCCTGATGCCGAAGAACCAGTTTTTCAAGTATACAGCGAGGCTAATTCTCAAGAAGAAGCTGATGCCTTAACGAGTTTATATACGGGTAAAATTAATGCTTTACAGTTAAAATAGGAAAGAACAGATAACTTTGGAAAGGAAGCACTAATCTTTCTTTTCGCACCTCCCCAATTTAGCAGTTTACACATCCGGTTTTTGCAAATTAATTTAGCTTGGTCTTTGTTTAAATGGTGCGAAATAAGAGACTAATGATGCTTCCTTTTTTTGTTTTTAGAGATAGTAGCATTTTCCGGAAGGAGATAAATTTTTCTTCGCGAAACAAGTCTTGCGGAAAGAACAGTGTTTATACTTGTGGGTACAAGTTTTGAGGGAAAGGCTAATAAATTGGGGACAATCTTCCGAATAGTATTAAGAGGGGAGAGTTAATTATGCAGTTGATCAGTTTTGTCATTATTACAGGCATATCCGGTGCAGGAAAATCTGAAGCAGTAAAAGCTTTTGAAGACCTAGGCTATTTTTGTATCGATAATCTACCACCGGTCTTGCTCCCCAAATTTGCTGAGCTTTGTGCACAATCCGAAGGACGGATTAATAGAATAGCACTGGTAGTTGATATCAGAGGCGGTGACTTTTTTGACAGCCTCTTCTCTTCACTTGAGCTGTTGGAGGAGGCTGGTTATACTTATCAGATTCTCTATCTTGAAGCGGAAGATGAGGTTTTAATCCGGCGGTTTAAAGAGTCGCGTCGGCGCCATCCGCTGTCGGGTGAGGGGAGGATCCTAGATGGAATTAAAGCTGAAAAATCACGTCTGGAGAAGATTAAAGGGAAAGCCTCATTAATCATTGATACCAGCGCGCTTACAGTACGTCAATTACGAGAAGAGATTACCGCCAGGTTTAGCCAGATCAAAGAGAGTGAGAAGCTGATCATTACCGTGGTATCATTTGGTTTCCGCAATGGGATTCCTCTTGATGCGGACTTGGTTTTTGATGTAAGATTTTTACCGAACCCCCACTATGTGGACTCCTTAAAAGAATTAGATGGCAATTATCAGGCAGTAGCTGATTATGTATTAAAATGGCCAGTAACGGCCAAGTTTTTGACAAAACTATTTCATTTTATGGAGTTTTTAGTTCCTCAATATATCAATGAAGGAAAGTTACAACTGGTTATTGGGATTGGTTGTACTGGGGGTAAACATCGTTCAGTAACCATCGCCAATCAGCTCATAAAATTTCTTAAGGCTAAAGGGTATAAAGTCCTTGCGGAACACCGGGATATAAGTTAGGGGGAAATGATCATGCCCCGGCGCTTTTTAAAGCTCCGCTTCATTAGAAGGATAACCCTTGCGTTTGGCTTGGGGATATCCGGGTTATTAGTTAGTTTATCGACGATAAACCTTAATTTTTTGTTTGGAGGTTTTTTACTCGTTTTTGGGTTGATTTTACTCATTGATTTGCTTGTAGAACCTTCCAAAGAGCCGCCTTTATTTTCACGGGTGGTAACAGAAAATAAAGGTTTGTTGAAGTTGTTAGAAAAAGAGGTCAAAATCGTTGTTATTGGTGGCGGAACTGGACTGGGGACGATTCTCCGTGGCTTAAAAAGACTAACCAGCAATTTAACGGCCATCGTTACGGTTGCGGATGATGGAGGAAGTTCAGGCCGGATCAGAAAAGAATTTGGGATCCTTCCTCCCGGAGATATCAGAAGTTGCTTGATCGCCATGGCTGACCTTGAACCTTTAATGGAACAGCTGATGCAATTTAGGTTTGATGGAGGTCCGGGTCTTGCCGGGCATAGCTTTGGGAACCTCTTTTTGACAGCGATGACCGGAATTACCGGTGACTTCCAGAAGGCGATAGAAGCTTCGTGTCAGGTTTTAGCAGTAAGGGGAAGGGTTTTTGCCGCCACTTTAGATAATGCGAACCTCAGGGCGGAACTCAAAGATGGTTCTGTCGTAAAAGGAGAATCAATGATTGGTAAAAGCAACTCTCCTATTAAACGGATTTATCTTGAGCCTTCCGAGGCTAAGGCAGTACCGGAAAGTCTTAACGCACTCGAAGAGGCGGATCTGATCATTATTGGACCGGGGAGCCTATTTACCAGTGTTATTCCACCATTACTTGTTAAACAGGTGCTAGCGGCTGTTAAGGCTTCCCGTGCCACTAAGATCTATATTTGTAATGTGATGACCCAACCCGGCGAGACCGATGGTTTTACGGCCTCAGATCATCTCCGGGCTTTACTTGAGCATACTGGAGAGCAGTTGGTAGATTATATGATTATCAATGACCAGATGGTTCCCTCTGAGGCACAGGCGGTTTATGCTGAGGAGGGAGCCGAACCGGTACTTTTTGATCCGGAAAAGATCATTAGTCAAGGAGTGACTCCGATTACTGCTCCCTTATTAAATACCAATGGTTTAGTTCGTCATGACGCCGACCTCCTGGCAGACCTCCTCTCCGCTTTAGCTCCGTCGCTTTTAAAAAAACAAATAGGCTTTCCAGGGAGATTTCAGCGGATTATTAAGAAGCTTAAAGAGCTGACGAATATAAAGGTGGGGATAACCCCGGATTTTGGCAAGAACCCCTTTTTAAAACAGGGGAGAAGAAACCCGATCAAATTTAATTTTATGGCGAAAAACATCAATGGATTTACTGAACCGGCTTTTGAATTATATCCTAATAAAAGAGAGATCTTTCGGGATTTACTCCCTCAGGAACTTGATCTGGAAAAAAACCTCATCCTTGGCATTTTTTTAGGGGAACGCCCCTCTGGAGGTTTTACGCTCACCCCCATTAGCGTTAACCTTAAAGGAACAAGTCTCTTTATCTATTATCGAGAAGAAAAGCCTCTTGGCAAGGAAGTAATTCAAAGGTTAACATATCCAGCAGTATTATTGACCGTCGATAAAAGAGATTTACCCCGAGGAGAAGTACTGATTTATTTCATTAATGAAGATCGAAAAAAACCAATGACTGTGAAAAAAGTATTTTTGTAAATTCCCTTTACAACTGGTTTGAGAATAGGTAAAATAGAGATATATAAATCTTAAATTAATTAGTGAGTAATTTCTTAGAACTAATTATAAAGTGAATAGTATATCCTTCAGGGCAGGGTGCGGCGGTAATGCCAATTCCCGACCGGTGGTAAGGGGTGCCATCCCAAGTCCACTAGCTTAAACTTAGTTTAAGCTGATCTGGTGAGAATCCAGAACCGACGGTATAGTCCGGATGAAAGAAGGAGTATTAAAGGATAACAATTTGCCCTGAAGGTATCTTCAGGGTTTTTCTATTTTATAGTGGAGAGGTGGAACAATGCAAAAGCTGATCCAAGTTAATAATGTAACTTTGGCTTTTTCCCCCGATGGCCCTCCGGAACTTGATGGAGTTAACCTTTCTGTTAACGAAGGGGAATTCGTCTGTTTAGTAGGCCCCAGTGGTTGTGGAAAATCAACTTTGTTAAGACTTATTTCTGGGGTGTTAACACCGGATTCCGGTGAAATTAAAGTTTTTGGGCTCAAAGAAATCCCTGGGTGGGCTCAGTTGAGTTTTGTTCCTCAAGACTCTCTTTTACTTCCATGGAGAACAGTGCTTGATAACATAATGCTGCCTTTAGAATTAAATAAAAAAGGAGAGAAATCAGGAGTAAGTATCAATAAAGCTCGTGCTGCGTTAAACTTAGTTAACCTTGCTGGGGTAGAAGACAAATACCCTCATCAACTTTCAGGAGGGATGCGACAACGAGTGGCTTTAGCCCGCGCTCTAGTGGGAGAGGCTCGAGGGCTTTTGCTGGATGAACCTTTTGCTGCTCTTGACGCTTTGACCAGGAGTCAGTTACACCTGGAAATGATGAAGATTAGGAAACAAACTAAATTTACTGGTTTGATGGTTACTCATAACATCTTTGAAGCGGTCTTCTTGTCGGATCGGGTTTTAGTGATGGGAGAAAAACCAGGGCGGATTTTGGGGGAGGTCCACATTAAGCTGGAATATCCGAGGAATCTTAAGTTAATAAGTACTCCGATTTTTGCTAGCTTGGTTGGGGCTGTGCAAGAGCTATTAGAGCAAGGGTGGGGGGGAAACAATGAATAACAGGTTAGTCAGTTTTGGTCGCCGTTATGAACGATTGATTACGGTGATGTTCTTAGGAATCATCTCCTTAATAGTCTGGACAATAGTTGCCTCTTTTTACCCATCATATATTCTCCCTTCTCCCGGCGAGGTTGGGCTACGCTTTAAAGAATTATTAACGAAGGGAAACCGGTTAGCAGATCATTTTCTTATTACTTTTCTCGAAGCTTTAGTAGGTTTCCTTTTCGGGGCATTGACCGCCCTTCCTTTGAGTTACTTGTTAGCCCGTCATCCTCGTCTTGATCGTCTAATTACTCCTTTGGTTGTGGCTATTCAGGCGATTCCCATTGTGGCGCTTGCTCCGCTCTTAGTGATCTGGTTTGGCTTTGGTATCACTTCTAAAATTCTGATTGCAGCTCTAGTCTCTTTCTTTCCGATGCTGACCAATGGGGTAGTTGGTATACGGGAGACAGATCCCCGCTTGAAACAACTATTAATCATCATGGGGGCAACTAAACGAGAAATCTTTTTTAAACTGGAGGTTCCCACTGCTTTACCAGTAATCTTTGGTGGGGTGAGAATGGGTTTGACGCTCTCTGTGATCGGGGCGGTAGTAGGGGAGTTTTCTGGAGCAGGTAAAGGGCTTGGCTACCTTGTTTATTTTGCGCGTGGTACTTTTGATACCCCCCTGATCTTTGTGGCTTTGATAGCTTTGGCTGCGATTGGGGTTGGCTTTTATCTGCTAATTTCTGTTTTAGAGGCAGCGGTGATGCCATGGAAGGAGCGTGAGAAATAAAGTAGAGAAATGATTGAATTAAAAAAAGTGGTAAATTTATGCGGAGGTGTAAAGATTGAAAAGAATTCTAACTATGATCTTGATGGGGCTCATATTATTGACAGTAGGAGTTATCTTTTATTTAAAGCCTAAACCAAATAGTAAAATAACATTAGCGATGACCTATATCCCTAACGTTCAATTTGCACCCTGGTATGTAGCAGAAGAAAAAGGGTTTTTTCGTGAGGAAGGTCTGGAGGTAGCTTTTGATTACCGGATGGATATCGATGCTTTACAGTTAGTGGCTACGGGGAAGATGGATTATGCTATTGCTGGCGGTGATCAGGTGCTGATTGCTCGGGCGCAAGAAATTCCTGTGGTTTACCTGATGAGTTTATATGCTGATTTTCCTCCTTCCATTATTGCCAAAGCAGATTCAGGAATAAAAACCGCGCAAGATCTAAAAGGGAAACAAGTTGGTCTTCCTTTGTATGGCACTAATTTAATGGCGGTGAAAGCTATCATAAAACGAGCAGGTCTGGAAGAAAAAGATGTTAACCTGGTTGATATCGGGTACACTCAGATCCCTTCTTTAGTGGAGGGCAAAGTTGACGCGGTGGTAGGTTTCGCTAATAATGAACCAGTAAAATTAAAAGCCATGGGAATTGCAATCAATAAGATTAATTCCTGGGACTATTTTTCTTTAGTAGGGCATGGTCTGATTTCCGGAGAGGAGAAAATCGCTTCGAATCCACAGCAGGTAAAAAGATTAGTACGGGCTAGCCTAAAAGGCTTGGAGTATGCCTTGGCTAACCCGGAAAAAACCTTTGAGATTTGTCTTAAATACCTTCCGGAGCTCGGTGAGGAGCAGAAAGAACAGGAACGACAAGTTCTTCACCTTTCCATGGTTTTATGGGAGAATGAATATACCAGAGAACATGGTCTTGGGCATTCGGCCCCAGAGGATTGGGTGGATTCACAGAGATTAATGATGGAGTTGGGCTTAATTTCCAAGGAGACTCCAGTGGAAAAGTTTCTTAATTTAAGTTTCTTACCATAAAAAAAGGGGATATCCATCCCCTCCTTTCATGCTAAAATTGCAGTATGGTTTTATCCTCACGCACCTGTTCGGTGCGACTTTTGACGATGCGAATGTAAATTACAAATGCAGCAATTCCAGTAAGTTTTACCCCGGTGTTAAAGCACCGGGGTAGGATTAATGAGGGTTAAAACAGGAGTTACATCCTAATTTTTGTAAAATATATGGGAACCGATGGAAGTGGTTACCGGGTGGGATTTTACCCACCAATTTGTGGTTTTAGTTGGGTTGTAAAAACCGATAGCGCCGTAGGAAGGATCCCAACCATTAAGCGCATCTTGAACAGCTTTTAGAGCTGAGGCGCCAGCTGGAAAGTTGATCCTACCATCTAAGACCGGACTATATTGGTAATAGATCCCGCTTTCCACTTGATAAATAATTTCTGTGATGGTATTGGGATAACGTGAATCATTCAATCGATTTAAAACAGAAGCGGCTACGGCTACCTGACCGGTATAAGATTCTCCTTCGGCTTCCGCCCTTACTAATCTAGCCAACAATTCAATCTCCGATTGTGACAGGTTATAGCTGTTTCCATTACTATTATTACCATTGCCACCGGGGACGTTTGGTCCGGGAACAGAATCAGGGATTATTAGCATCTGACCAGGATAGATATAATCCGATGTAAGATGGTTGGCTGCCTTGAGAGCTTGAACAGAAGTGCCGTATCTCTTCGCCAACAGATAAAGAGTATCCTGACTCCTGACAGTATAAGCATTACCGGCTTGTGATCCCTGAGCGGAAGGCAGATAAATAGTCTCTCCTATCCACAGGTTGTTATCCCAGAGATTATTAATCAACCTTAAGGTTGACAATTGTAGCGAGTAGCGGGAAGCAATTAAATACAGGTTGTCCCCAGGACGAACAGTATATTTGGTAGGAATCATTAAGGTCTGTCCGGGATAGATTAGATCCGTTCCCAGATTGTTACTGGCTTTTAGGGAATAAGTTGGCGTATTGAAGCGGCGCGAAATAAGATACAAGGAATCACCTGGTTTTACCTGATAGGTTTGGGCTTTAAGTACACTGGGTAAAAGCATCAGAAGAAAAACAAGCGCTACTGAGGTATTACGAATTACGTTTCTTTTAGATTTCATTATAAGAACACTCCCCTTAAAAATGGTCGTTTTGGTCGTCGACGGCCAATAGAGGTGTGAATAAAGTGGGATGACAGCAATAATGGACGACCTATCAAAGCTAAAGTTCTTTTCAAATTTGGATTTTCCTAGTGGGAATTAGAGGAAAACCCAAATATGGAATAAACCAAAGAGAGTGGTGGTTGTAGGGGAGAATGGTTATTAACGGGAAAAATGGTTAGAATATTCTTATTAACTCCAGAGCGTAATAAGGAGGGAGTAAGATAACAATATTCATTACAACCGTGTTGGCGACCATTATCGGGGTAATAGTTGTGAGTATCTTTCTTACATTGGGAGCAAGAAGTATAATCGGAAAGGTATTTGGCTTTTTATACACCAGAATTGCAACTGAGCAATACTGGGCGAATTTATTTGAGACCTATAACATAGTTCAGATGGTAGGGTTAGGGCGTCTAGTCGAGACTGAACTCCGTTCAGCCCATGGGCAACCTCCAGCCCGTCCTTTTGGGCGGAGAGAAATTATTTCTCCATGGAAAGAATTATTTTTTAATCCAGTATACCTCTATCGTCAGCCCTTGTTGGATTATAAAAAAGTGAAGACCGAGGTCATCATTGGCCCGGGCGCTCGTTATCCCTTGAAGCTGAAGATTCCAATTTTAATCGGAGGAATGGCTTATGGAACAGCCCTTAGCGCTCAAACAAAACAGGCATTGGCGATGGCTGCTACCATAGCTGGTACGGCAGCCAATACAGGTAATGGGCCATTTTTATCTGCTGAGCGGAGTGCTGCTGAGAAACTAATTGTTCAATATTCTAGAGGGAGTTGGGCTAAGGACTTAGAAACGCTTAAAGAGGGGGATGCTATCGAGATTCAGCTGGGCCAGGGATTATGGGGACCGGCGCCGATCGAGGTTTCCCCTAGCCGGTTAGCCAGGAATCCAAAACTCCGAACGCTATTGGGGGTGGAGCCAGGAGAAAAGGCAGTAATACCAGCTAAATTACTGGAGGTAAAAGATGATAAAGATCTGAGGGAATTGGTGGAAAATTTAAGGCAAAAATCAGGAGGAGTTCCGATTGGGATCAAATTGGGGGCGACTCAATGGCTAGAAAAGGAACTAGCTGTGTTGGTGCGAGCTAATCCGGATTATCTAGCAATTGATGGTCTTGAGGGAGGAACCCATGGAGGATTAGGGTCAAGTCTGGATGCGTTAGGAACACCTACTCTCTATGCCATTGATCGTGCGCGCAAGTTTTTAGAGAAAAAGAACTTAGTTGGTAAAATATCGTTATTAGCGGGGGGAGGTTTATATTCGCCCATGGATTTTTTAAAGGCTTTAGCGTTAGGAGTGGACGCTGTTTTTATCGGAACCATTGCCTTAATGGCTTTAGTCCATACTCAGGGAGCAAAGGTTCTTCCTTGGGAACCGCCAACGACGATTATTTTTTATCAGAGTAAGCAGAAGAATAAACTGGATATTCCTCAAGCAGCAGAGAGTTTGTCTAACTTTTTTAAAGCCTCTACGCGGGAGATGCAGATTGCGGCGTTATGTTTAGGCCGTAATCACCTGCAGGATGTAGGTAAAACCGATTTGTCGTCCATCAATCGGGGACTAGCTGAGTATTTGGGGATAAAATGGTGTGGGGAAGAATGAAATAGGCATAGTTGATATTTATTAACAACAGCAAATCATATCCGAGTGACGAGAAAAATTGGTCCTGAAAAAAGGGAGGAGAACCGTGAACAACAGCGAAATAGAATTAAGTAGCAATTCCATAATTTAAAGAAATAAAGGATGAAACCAGTGAATAAATGGTGGAGAGGACTTATTTTTTTGTGGTTAGTAGTCTTGATCTTTATGGTCTTTTCAGGGCGCCCGTTGCTTGCCACTGAAACGCAGGATCTGGATCAGATCAACAATTTGATTGAACGAACAAAAAAGCAACTTTCCAATACTGTGTACCGGGAAAAATCCGTTCTTAGTTCTTTATTATCCTCGCAGAAAGAATTGGATAAGATTGAGAAGGATCTTGAAACTCTAAATAACAAATTAAAAACGGTTCAACGGGGAATTGCGAACTTAGAAAAAGAACTAACCAATTGCCAACGGGAATTGAACTATTTAAATCAAATGTATCAGGCCCGTCAGGAGAAATTTAACAAGCGACTGACGGCCGCCTATAAATATGGTCCCATGAGTTATCTGGAAATCCTTGTTTCTGCTGAAAACTTTTCTGATTTAGTTAGCAAATTTGAAACGCTCTCTTATTTTCTCCGCTCCGATATAAGTTTAATGAATGAAGTTTCCGGGATTAAAGAGGAAATTTCATTAAAACAAAAGGAATTCCAAACAAAGAAGAGAGATCTGGAAAAACAACGCGCAGCCTATGCTAATCTGAAAAAATCTACGGATCAGCAACAGAAACAAAAAGTGATTTTAGTTAATAAAACAGAGGAACAATTAAAAAAGGTGCAAAACGACCGGAAAAGTCTAGAAGCTGCCCTTGACGAGTTAGAAGAGACTTCCCGGCAGATTGAGGCTGAGATTAGAAGGAAACAACGAGAAGAGCAAGGAACGCTTGGAACCGGTAAAATGATTTGGCCGGTTAAGGGGCGAATAAGTTCCCATTTTGGGTCAAGATACCATCCAATTTTGAAGAAAAACAAATTCCATAGCGGACTAGATATTGCTGTCCCCAGTGGTACACAGGTAAAAGCGGCTGACGGAGGGAAAGTCCTAATTAGTGGCTGGAATGGAGGATATGGTTATTATATTGCGATTGATCATGGCAATGGCATTTCAACAGCTTATGCCCATAATTCTCGTCTTTTGGTTAAAGAAGGAGATGTCGTCTACCAAGGACAAGTGATTGCCGGCTCTGGTAGTACCGGTTTAAGTACTGGTCCGCATCTTCACTTTGAGGTGAGAATCAATGGCGCGCCCGTAGATCCGGTTAAATATCTTCCATAAGACAAAGATAGATAGGCTGAGAGCTTAAAGTTTAAGTAATTTATGTTTTTTTTGGTAATAGCCTAAACCAGGTTTAGTAAAATAATAGGCTTATGAAATGGAGGCAGAAGAAGAACATGGGGTTGAGGATGGCGTTGATCTATGGCGGGCAGTCTGGAGAGCATGAGGTCTCCGTAATGTCTGCCTCCTCTGTGGTGAAGGCAGTTACGGGGAACATAGAGATTTTACCAATCGGTATTACAAAAGATGGCCAATGGATTCCTGGTCTCTTCCCCGAGGAAGTGGTGAATACCGGTCGTCCGGAAGTAATGCCCAGTAAAGTACAGGATGATTCCTTGTTACAAAACCCGTCTGGCTTTTTACTAGGATCTCTTAAGAAACAAGTAGATCTGGTCTTTCCTTTACTCCATGGTCCAATGGGGGAAGATGGAACGATCCAAGGTTTGCTGGAACTAGCTGGGCTTCCGTACGTGGGTGCTGGAATAGCTGCTTCTGCGGTCGGAATGGATAAAGCTTTAATGAAGGCGATCTTTTGTCAGCAGGGGTTTCCGATTGGAGATTATCTGGTTTTTTTGAGAAAAGAATGGGAAAATGAACCGGACAGAATCATTACAGAAATTGAGGCTGCTCTTGGGTACCCTTGTTTTATTAAACCGGCCAATATGGGGTCGAGTGTTGGCATATCCAAAGCCCTTGACCGACAAGGACTTAAAGAGGCGCTTACTTTAGCTTCATCCTACGATCGGAAGCTAGTAATTGAGGCTTTTCTGGATGGTCAGGAGGTGGAATGCGCCGTTTTGGGTAACGACCAACCCGAAGCTTCAATTCCAGGGGAGATTATACCGGGCGCAGAATTCTATAGTTATGAGGATAAATATATTAAGAATGATTCTAAACTAGTAATTCCAGCTGCCTTAACACAGAAACAAGAAGCAGAAGTAAAGGAGTTAGCGGTTAAGGTCTTTAAAGCAATTGACTGTGCGGGTATGGGTAGGGTGGACTTTTTTGTGTTAAGAAAAGATGGCAGGGTCATAGTGAATGAGATCAATACCATTCCCGGGTTTACACAGATTAGTATGTATCCCAAACTGTGGGAAGCTACCGGAGTATCCTATCCAAAATTAATCGAACAATTGATTGACTTGGCCTTCGAACGTTTTAAGGAAAAAAGAAGAACCCGGTCTTAATTTAGGTTTTTCAAGTTTGAAGTCTAATAAAGTGATCAAAGTATACGGGGGATCTCGTATGCTTATTTTTTGTCAAAAACCGGTTAAATGGTTTCTTGATGGTAAAATTTTATGGGATGAAAAGGTTTCCTGAACAAAAGAGGGAAATAAACCAATACTAAAATTTTCGAGATTCGTGCCCCTCCATTAATTAGTTAGGCTTTTTTATAGTAATAATTTTTCGGCAAGCACTAGCGGCAGGATCTATGCTAAGGGCGCAAAAAAGTTAGAGATAGACTAAAGGAGGTGTTGTTGGTGGCTGTTTTATGGTCGCCCGAGTTTTCAGTGGGCGTGTCAGCTATTGATGAGCAGCATCAAGAACTTTTTAAGAGAATTGACTCTTTGCTCGAAGCTTGTAATCGTGGTCAAGGAAGACAGATGGTTGGAGAGGTAATTGCTTTTTTAGAAGATTATGTTAAAACCCATTTTGCTACAGAAGAAAAACAGATGATTAAATATGCTTACTCTGAATACTTAACCCATCGAACCGAACATAAACAGTTTATAGAAAATTTTTCTCAACTAAAAAAGAAATTTGAAGAGACTGGGCCTGGCATTCAGCTGGTAGTTCTTACTAACAAGATTGTGGTGGATTGGCTAAAAAACCATATCATGACGACAGATACTAAACTGGGGACCTTTTTAAAAGAAAAATGATCAGCTGAATATACAGCGCAAGGGGGAGCGGCGATGAAGATTACAATTGCTCAACTAAATCCGGTGGTTGGGGATGTAGAAGGTAATTTAGAACGGATCAAGCTCATCTTGGCACAAGACCAAAACCAATCGGACCTTGTGGTTCTTCCTGAACTTTTTCTTACCGGCTACCCGCCAGTGGGTATATTGGAAAGGGAGTGGTTTCTCCAGAAAACTGCTAACAGTTTGAGGGAATTAGTCTCTTTATCCAGGGATTACTCCCAGACCGGTATTTTAGTTGGAGCGCCCACTCTCGCTGAGAGAAAACAAGGGCGAGTTCTTCATAACTCGGCGCTTCTGATTTACCGTGGAGAAATTGTCTTTACGCAACATAAATCTTTTCTCCCTGCTTACGATCTGTTTAATGAAGCCTACTATTTTAAACCGGCGGAAAAAGTTGCCATCGTGGATTTTAAAGGGACGAAGCTTGGAATTATTCTGGGAGAGGATTTATGGCAGAAGCCAGTAGAGTCAGGAGGGGAGTCTTCTCCAGTGAACACTTTTACCGAATTAGCTGGCCAAGCCGGTTTAATCATTAATATCGCCGCTTTTCCTTTTTATATGGGGTGGGAAGAAAAGGTTTATGAGTTAGCCTCCGAGGTCGCGCGGAAGCATAAAATCCCACTGCTCCTTGTTAATCAGGTCGGTGGGAATGATGAACTGATTTTCAATGGACAAAGTATGTTTTTTAATGAACAAGGAGAATCGGTGCTCGTGGGGCCCTCTTTTAAAGAATATATTACAACTGTAGATACCAAGGTCGCAACAACGCGCGGCTATTATTCGCCACGCTCGGCAATTGGTTCAGTTCATGATGCTTTAGTCCTTGGGATTCGGGATTACTTTCGCAAAACAGGGTTTAACCAAGCAGTGCTCGGACTTTCTGGGGGGATTGATTCTGCGGTGGTCTGCTGTTTGGCTGCCAAAGCGTTGGGGAGCGAGAATGTTCTTGGGATTTCTATGCCTTCACCTTATTCCTCCACAGGAAGCGTGGAAGATTCCAGAGAGCTTGCTCATAACTTAGGGGTAAAGTTTAAAGTGATCCCGATCGCCCCTCTTTTTCAAGAGTATCTTCATACTTTGCAACCCTACTTTCAAGGGGAGAGGGGGGTCGTTGATACTACTGAAGAGAATCTACAAGCGAGAATCCGGGGGAATATTTTAATGGCGTTCTCTAATAAATATGGGTACCTTCTCTTAGTAGCCGGGAATAAAAGTGAATTATTAGTAGGATATTGCACTCTTTATGGGGATATGAGCGGGGGCTTGAGCGTTATTACAGATCTATCTAAAACTTTGGTCTATGAGTTAGCAGCGTATATCAATAAAGATCAGGTCTTAATCCCCGAGGCGATTATCAACAAAGCGCCTTCGGCTGAACTCCGACCCGATCAAGTTGACCAGGATACATTACCTCCCTATTCACTTTTGGATCAGGTTTTGGATCTTTATATGGAAGAAAACCGTTCCCCTGAGGAGATTATCGCTCTAGGGTTTGAAGAAGGGATGGTTAGATGGGTCATCCAGACAGTAAAACGTAATGAATATAAACGAAGACAAGCCGTTTTAGGACTAAGGGTCACCAGGAACCCTCTGGGACCGAAACGTCAGTTTCCGGTAGCCGCCAAATTTTAAAAAGACGGGGGCGCCGGGAAGGTTAGGGTAAAGATACTCCCTGCTTCTGGTCTGCTCTCTACCTTAACAGTGCCTCCCATCGCTTCTGTTAACTCTTTAACAATCGACAACCCCAACCCGCTGCCACCGGTCCGCCGGGAGCGGGAGGGATCGATCCGGTAAAAACGCTCAAATATTTTCGGGATTTCCTCCGGCTGGACTCCAATTCCCTGATCGGCGATGCTAATTTTAATTTGAGACGCTTCCTTCTGTAAAATAATAATTATCTTTCCTCCGGGAACAGAAAATTTGATGGCATTACTCAAGAGGTTATTAATAATTTTAGTGAAGGCCTCCGGATCTCCTTTAAGATAAAGGGGTATGGTGGGAAGCTCAACAATGATGGTCAGATCATGCTCAGCGGCTAATGGTCGAAATTTTTCCGCCAGGTTTGCTAGGATCAGATTGAGATCAAGCGGGAGGGAACGGAGATTCTTGCATAATCCGGTGGAAGAAGTAAGATCCTGAAGATCATTGAGGAGTGAAGTTAGGTTCATTACTTCCTCCATAACCAAAGAAAGGGATTCTTGGTTTGGGGTGATGATTCCGTCCTGAAAAGCTTCTAGATGGCTACGGATGGTGGTGAGCGGGGTACGAAGTTCATGAGCGGTCTCCGAAAGATAAGATTTTTTTAGTTCCTCCAGATGGAGTAGATTTTCGGCAGTAGTATTGAAATCAGTAGCTAATTCCCCCAGTTCATCCTGGGAAGAATCTTTAATTCTTACCTTTAAATCCCCGGCGGCCAGTGTGGCAAAAGCCTGTTTAAGCCTTCCCAGGCGGTTGATAATTAAATAATTCGCCCCCCAAAAACCTAAACCTAAAGCTATAACCCCTAAAATGATAATACTAAAAATTATCATCCGGTTCACGGATTGCTGGAAAGCTAAATCAGCGTGGGTAATTAAACCGGCGGGGTTAGTACTTAACAGCCAGGCTCTTCCGATCACCTGATTTTGAACCACAAGGGGGTAGACTTTAACTCTACGATTGGCAAGTCCCCCTCTTACCATATATCTTCGCCCTAATCCTTGATGTAAAAGAGTGTTACTCTTAGAATCTTCTAATTTTAGTAATGACGGATTAGACATGATTAGTCTTCTTCCTTCTGGGGAATTAACTACCCGTTCCCAGTTTCCGGCCAGTTGATAAGTCTCTTGTAGTAAAGAGAGGAAGTCCTCTGTTTGCAATTCGTAGGTTTTTAGCAGATATTTTTTAAAATTAGTATCAAAACCTTTATTGATGAGCCATCCTGTTAAGAGCACCGAACCGAGAACTACCCCAGTCAAGAAGAGAGAAAACTTCCAGCGGAGACTAGCTTTAAAGTTCATGGTTTCTCTCCTGTTCTGGAGAGAATTTATAACCTACTCCGAAAATGGTCTTAATATAGCGGGGTTTAGCAGGATAGGGTTCAAGTTTCTGGCGTAGATTTTTAATATGAGCATCAATCGTTCGTTCATAGCCTTCATAACTTGTTCCTTGCAGTTTTTCCAAGAGTGCTTCTCTACGAAATACTTGTCCGGCATGGATTGCTAACATTAATAAAAGTTGGAATTCGGTGGGAGTAAGACTCAGTTTGGTTCCATCGCGATAAACTTCATATTTTAAAGGATCGATTAACAGTCGACCGTTATCCAGAACGAGCGGCGCAGGGCGCTCCTTTTTTTTCGACCGGCGCAGGAGAGCCATGACCCGCGTCACTAATTCTTTTGGACTGAAAGGTTTGATCATGTAATCATCGGCTCCGATCTGTAGCCCAAAAATCCTTTCTTCCTCAGTAGTTAAGGCTGAAAGCATTAAAATAGGGATTTCGTTTTGCTGACGAATCTGTGTACAAAGCAGATCTCCAGAGACATTGGGTAGCATACGATCAAGAATGATCAGATCAGGCGGATTATTTTTAATTTCATCAATAACTTTTGCTCCGTCCGTAATGATGCGGATCTTATAGCCCTCTTTCTCTAGGTAGGCGCGGATAATCTGGGCCACTTTGGCCTCATCTTCGACGATGAGAATAGTTTCGTTCATTGCATACCTCCTGGTTTCACCGCTGCTCCTCATTCCCCTAAAAGCAAAGGTGTTGTATTATAGAAAACGGGTAAAAGGGGGCGGTTGTTCCCTGCAGTACAAATCTGATTATATAGGGCTTTTTGCGTTGCCTTTTGATTTAATGATCCCGATAGAATATATTGATAGCCTAATACCAGTCAAACACTATATGAGGTTAGACCTAGTTCCTGTTTAGCAAAACGATAGAAAACTTCGATCTTCCATCTTTTTAAATATGTTGCTGCCGCTGTGTCTGACTCATCCCAACGGTAGCTAATCAATAAACATCAATTATTTATAATTTTATACACTAGGTGTAACTGGCCTGTCTTTATAGATAAGGGTGATGTGGAAGCTATATAAAAAATCGAGGAGAGGTCTTGACAAAAGGGGAATATTATTCTATAATCATACTACCCTAGGGGGTATAGTAAGGGGGGTTGATTATGACCCAGTCCAGTGCAGATCATAGTGAGCATATTTCTGGGGATATTAAGGATGATTTGATCAAACGACTACGACGGATTGAGGGTCAGGTTCGTGGTCTGCAGAGAATGATCGAAGAAGATCGTTCTTGCCAAGAAGTGGTGTTCCAAGTAGCTGCTGTTAAGTCAGCAGTGGTTCAAGTAGCCATGACTATACTTAGTCATCAGTTAGCTTCCTGCATCTCTCAAGAGCTATCCAAAGGTGGAAGTCCGGAGCAAGCAATGGAAAAGTTTACGGAGGTTTTTAAAAAATTCTATTAAAGGAGAGTATTCGACTTTCAAACGAGTATCGAGTGAGTTATGAACATCGATTCGTATTATCTGGTTAATTTAAACAAAATTGGCGCTTTATTTTAAAGGAGGTAAGTATTAATGGTATTAACATTAACCAATAGCAATTTCAAGGCAGAGATTCTAGATTATAATGGGGTGGCGCTTGTGGATTTTTGGGCCCCCTGGTGTGGTCCTTGCCGGATGGTGGCGCCCATCATTGATGAGATCGCTGAGGAGTATCAAGGAAAGGCAAAAGTAGGGAAGTTGAATACTGATGAAAACCTGGCCCTTTCGACTGAATATAATATTATGTCCATACCGACAATGCTGATCTTTAAAGATGGTAAGATTGTAGACCAGATTAATGGAGCTCTTCCTAAGAAGAGAATAACAGCAGTTCTTGATAAGTGGGTATAAAAATGGCCTCAACGGCCATTTTTTAGTTAAAACAGGTTGCTAAATTTCCGCCCTAACCAGGTAAAAAAGGTGATAATTTGATAGAAAATTAGTTTGAAAAATCCGGCTTTCTTAACTTCGCGAGTGGTTATTAGTGGAACTTCTTCTCGTAAAGGGCCATCGACTGTTAAATATTTATACTTCTCTGACCCGTGGTATTCAGCCACTAATTTGCCTACAGATTTCCCCTTAGCTACTGGAGCCGCGATCCTAGCTGTTTCAAGTTTAGCTATAGGTTGGTAGAGACTGTCTTCGCTTCGTCTAATTAGTAGAGTGAGAGGTTTTTCAGAGGCAATTCCTACTCTTGTTTCTCTTCCTTTTTGGACAGGAATTTCAGGGGTAGCTGGAACTTTGAACTCAGCAGGGAAAAGAGTTTTGGTCTCATAATTCATAAACCCATAATCCATCAATTTTTTTGTCTCCTGAAAACGGGCGGCATAGGATTTAGCTTTCATTACTACAGAAATTAGTCTGGTCTCATTACGTTTAGCGGTAGCAGTGAAGCAAAATCCAGCTAAATCTGTAGAGCCGGTTTTTAAACCGTCAGTCCCCTTATAACCATAAACTAACTCAGGTAGCATCCAGTTCCAGTTATCCATTTTAATGGCATCAACTGTTTCGGCTCGAAATATTTTTTTGGCAATACTAGAGATCGTAAGAACTTCGGGGAAATCATTGATTAAGCGGAAAGCCATGATGGCGGTATCTTTTGCCGAGGCGAAATTTTCTTGATCAGAGTTTCCTGCCGGATGTAATCCTAGTAAATCCTTATTGTTTAAGCCAGTAGAGTTAACAAAAGTAAAATTTTCCATCCCGAAGGCCCTGGCTTTTTCATTCATCATCCGTACAAACTCTGTTTCATTTCCCGCCACTAACTCAGTTAAAGCAATAGTAGCCCCATTAGCTGAATAGATCGCCATTGCTTCATAAAGTTCTTTGACGGTATATTGTTGGTTGGAACGCAAAGGGACATTAGAAAGCTTAAGATTCTGGGAGATACGATGGGCATAATCGCTGATCGAGGTAGTCTGCGTCCAACTAATTCTGTTTTCCTTGATTTTTTCGAAGATCAGGTACTCGGTAAGGATCTTTGTCATGCTGGCTAAAGCTAATGGTTGCTCAGCGTTCTTTTCGTATAAAATTTTGCCACTCTTTCCATCCACCAAAATACTTGCTTCTGCGCGTAAACGTAAGGGGTCGGCAATTGGTTGCGCTTGAACCTGAATAGTTGTTCCCAGGAAAGAAAGGAGCAAAGATTGAATAAGGACAAAGCTGATCATATTTTTGAGATATTTTCTCATCTAAGCACCTCCTGTGGTTAATTTGTATTTTTGCGGTCTATTTAAAATTATAACATACATTAATCCGAAAAAAGAAATTGAGAAAATCCGAAAGCATGGCCTTCGGATTTAGTAATAAAATGTTCGGGGCTCTTATTCAACTTTAGTCCGTTCGCGGAAAAGGAAAGTAATTGTGTAGAGCCCAGCCAATCCGATTAGGGAATACACGATCCGACTCAACATAGTGGTTGTTCCTCCAAAGATACTGGCTACCAGATCCATGCGGAATAACCCTACTAATAACCAGTTTATGGCGCCGATAATTACTAGAATTAACGCCAGCCTATCCATAGTATCAACCTCCTTTTGCAAATTTATTAAAGTATTAACCTAAAGTTTTATTTTTTTACCTAGATTTTAATGCTCACCACCTTTCAGGGAAGCAGGCAAGATCTGGTTAGGATGGATAAGCAGTAAGGATAAAACTCCGATGATGGCTACTAGCCCGACAGTAGACCAGAAGATGGTGGATTGACCGAATTTAGAAGAAAGTCCAAAAACCGGTGGACCCATGGCGACACCAAAGAACCTGACAGTTCCATATAAACAGGTAATTAGTCCTCGTTCGCTGGTGGGCGCTGATGAAGTGATTAGAGTATTTAATGATGGAAGAACCATCCCAGTTCCCAACCCAATAAAAGAAGAGAAGAGCACTTTAGCAAAGAGCCCGTTTATTATAGGGAAGAAAAATAAACCTAAAGCTACCATTGAAAGGCCACCAATAATGGTCCATTTCAGGGTTTTGGTCAATTGTTTTTTTAAGATTATTCCTAAAAGATAAGAGGTTAAAGCCATAGCAGACACAGGAATAGCGATTACTAGACCGCGTTGGAAGATCCCGGAACGATATTTTTCTTCTAGCAGATCGGAGAAAAGGCTTAGTAACCCAAAAAGGGAAAAAAGAACAATCAAACCACAGAGGAAGGCGGCGCTTAAGTTAGCTCCCTTCTCCTTTAAAATTTGGAGAAGGTTTTTCCTGTAAGCAGAAAGCGATTGAGCTTTGTTATTACCCTTTGGTTCTTGAGTTACCCAAAAGATGGCGGCAGCGATCGGGAAGGATAAAACTCCATAAGCAAAAAAAGGCATATACCAAGAGATTAGCCCGATGGTAGCGCCTGCTAGAGGGCTGACGACCTTTCCTAAACCATTAGCCGCTTCTAACAAACCTAAAACCTGAGCTCGTTCTTGATCTTGAATTAAGTCACTAGCTAAAGCCATGGCGAGCTGATAGGTTCCTCCAGCGCCAATTCCTTGGATAATTCTTGCTCCCAGGAGATAAGGATAAGGTTTGGTGAGAAACAGGGCAGCTAATCCTGCAAGAAGGCCACCAATTCCGTAGATTACTAAGGCGGGCGCCATCACTATTTTTCTGCCTATCTGGTCGGAAAGAATACCGGCAAAAGGAATGGTTAGACCGGCTGGGACGGAAAAGGCGGTAATTAAGAGCCCCACCTGAAAAAGATTTAGTTTCAATGTTTTTTGGATGGCAGGTAGAACAGGAATTAGCATCGAATTTCCTAAAACCATAATAAAAGGGACAGTAGCTAGGATCCAGATTGTCGGTTTGATCTCTGGTTTCATTTAAGCATTCTCCTACTAAATATTTTTCGTGTTACCTTGATGCTTTACTTCCTATTCGAGCTGGATCAGGATTGTTTAATCATTTATTTAAGATTTAACTACAAAATATTGATAATCTCCAAAGGCATTTTTTAGGTCGGTTAAATGGATTTGGTAATGATGCATTTCCTTCGGATAATAAACAACTCTAGTTTGCCAAGAAAAAGGGATTATTAAACAAACAATTTAGTTGAAACTTTTTATAAAATTATATATAGATCAAGGATTACCTATTATTTCGTGGAATAAGAGCACAAGACGAAAAATAGAGGGGGAGAAAGAAAGTGGATGATCTAGAGTATAGGGAGGCTTTTTTGAACGGTAACTCCAAAAAAGTAGAGGACTTAGTAAAAAATGCTTTAGAAGCAGGGGTTTCTCCTCGGATAATTATTAACCAGGCGTTAATTCCAGCTATGGAGATCGTAGGCCAAAAATTTAAAGATGATGAGATTTTTCTTCCCGAGGTAATGTTGGCGGCTAGAGCGATGCAATCAGGTCTTAAGATTTTAAAACCATTGCTGACCGGGGAGCAAAAAAATTATGTGGGCCGGGTTGTGATTGGGACGGTTCATGGTGATCATCATGATATTGGAAAAAACCTGGTAGCAATGATGTTGGAGGGAGCAGGGTTTGAAGTCTTTGACTTAGGCGCTAATGTTTCTGCAGAAAGGTTTTTACAAGCTTTACAACAACATCAACCTGATATTTTAGGCTTGTCCTCCCTACTTACCACTACGATGCCAAAGATGAAAGAGGTGCTCTCTCTTTTAGAAACGACTGGGGTAAGATCAAAAGTTAAAGTCATGATTGGGGGGGCGCCTGTTACTCAGGAATATGCTGATCGCATCGGGGCTGATGGTTATGCCTCCAATGCTGGTTCCGCTGTAGAATTAGCTAAGAAGTTTTGTCGAAACTAAGTATTTTTGTCATAGGCTAGCGTCTGTTCTTCGTTTTAATAAGCGAATGGTTTTATCAGATACGGCGAGGAAAGATGGAATAGTTTACCTTACCTTGGCATAATTTGAGGATGAGGAAGGTGAGGTAAGTGTTTAGAATTATTATCGCTTTGATGGCTTTTTTCTTAGTAGCATCCCCTTTGCCTGGAAGTGGAGAAAAAGAGAACAATAATTCAACAGTCGTTTACTTTGAAACTAAAGACCCAGAAGGGGATGATTACGGACCAGGGAGTTATATTTATCCTAGAAATTTAGCCTTTAAACCGTACAACGGACTTTTAGATCTTTTGTTTTTTAGAGTTTCTGGTCAGGCGCAAAATATATTTTTTGATGTAAAAATTAAGAAGATTAGTAACCCCTGGAATGCTCCAGAAGGTTTTATCCATCCAGTAATCCATATCTATCTTGATACGGCAAAGGGAGGGAGAACAGAGCCTTTAAATGAAGCCTTAGGCGTTAGCTTTCCACCACAATATGGCTGGGAATATTGCTTAGAAGGGATCGGATGGGAAAGTAGCAGGTTAACTTATTTAACTCCCCAGGGTAGTTTGGAATCTACCGAGCTGTTAGCCTACTATCTCCCAGAACAACATATAATTCGCCTCGCGGTTCCTGTTGAGCTCATTGGACGTCCCCAGAAAAATTGGAAATATTTTGTCTTAGTTGGTTCTTATGATGGGTTTGGGCCTGGTTTTTTGCGGGAGATTCGAAAAGAACCAGGTGATTGGGTATTTGGTGGAGGTTCAGATGACAATGGCTCACCTAGAGTTATAGATCTGTTAGCTCCGGATAAGGGGCGATACTCTCAAGAACGACAGCTAAGTTTTCCTAAGAAAAATGGAAAACCAGTGCTTGTCTACCCTATTAATCTAAAAACTCGGATCTCATGGGGTTTCTTCCTTCTTCCCCTCTTGATTTTAATAGTTGGTTACCTTATAAAAAAACGGCTGGTTATTTTTGGATTTTGGTTAAAAGGGGGGAAGCTTGAGAAAAACTAACAAACATTTTAGTTTAGAAAGTATTTAGGGATAACTTAATTTTTAGGTATAGATCTTCCCTTACCTGAACAATACTAAATATTGGACGGGGAGGGAGATATATGTTTTTCGAAAGGAAGGAATTATTCGATAAACTTGTGAATGAACTATTAGGAATAAATCGTGTTGCTGATAAGTCTTCTGAGGAAAGATCGTGGCAGCTCATTGAAGAGGCTAAAAGAGATTGGCTGGATGCCAGGGCTTATTTTAATGCGGTAACAGAACCTGAGTTAATAGATCATGCGATTTACACCTTAGGGGCTGCGGAGAAACGTTATGTGTATCTTCTGAAAAAAGCCAGGGAGGAAAGGTTTTTTCAGGAAAAGCTCTCTCTGTAAAAGGTAAAGAGATTTTAAGCTAGGGGAGGAGGTTTAGGTGTCCTTCGAAGTACTAATAGTTTATTTTGCGCTTTTACTTTTAATTGCTTTGGGTGGGAAGTACCTTTTTTCGCCAATGCAATTGTTGATTAAATTTATGTTTAAAGGCGGGATTGGATTTATTCTCCTCTTGGGTTTTAATCTATTATCTCGTTTTACTGGCTATTATCTACCTATTAATTTTTACACCGCTTTATATTGCGGTTTTTTGGGTCTTCCCGGTTTAATTTCCTTGTGCTTCTTAAAGACCTGGTTATAATGATGATTTATGCACGCATTAAACATACCGGGAATATTATTATCCCGGTGAGGTGTTGATAATGGAAAACAAATGCTCTTGTTCTTTCTGTGGCAATCTAACTTTTGGGGGCTTAAGAATACACGGTGAATTAATCTGCCCGGCTTGTGAAGGACGTTTAGCTCAATTACAGATTGAAGATGAAGACTATAAAGATTGGCTAGGTCATTTACGATCCATGTGGTTAAAATGGATGAAGCCTGAACACCCTGGTTTTTAGAACCAGGGTGTTTTTTGAACTGTTCATCGCAAAAAGAGGAATGCAAGAAGTTTATGTCGAAAAATTATAACATGTCTACTTATAGTTTTACGCAGAAAGATGCTCCTTTGTTTGAAAACTTTCTTCACTATTCGAGAAAGGGAATGGCAGCCTTTCATACCCCTGGCCACCGTGGAGGCCGCGGCTGTGAGGATCTTTTTCGTAGTTTGGGCGGAGAGTTCTTACGGCTGGATCTAACAGAGCTCAAGGGCGCAAATCTTGATCAAGATCCTGATTTTCTAATTAAGAAGGCGGAGGAATTAGCGGCGGAGGCATTTGGAGCCAAACAAAGCTACTTCTTAGTAAATGGGGCAAGTATTGGTATTATGGCTGCCCTTTTAGCGCTAAAAGGATTAGGAAAGGAGATATTGATTGCCAGGAATTGTCATCTCTCTGTCATTAACGGTTTAATCCTTTCTGGTCTAAAACCAGTCTTTATCTCTCCTACCTGGGTGGAAGGACTCCCCTGTTTACCATCATTAGCAGTAGTAACTAACGCTCTCAAGGATTATCCAGATGCGGCAGGAGTATTCCTTACCAACCCGGGATACCATGGAATTTACGGGCCACTGGGGGAAATTGCGAAACTATGTAAAGCGAAAAAGGTCCCTTTACTGCTTGATGAAGCTCATGGAGGTTATCTTAAATATATTAACAATCGCATTGAAGAAGCGAGCACAGTTGATGCGGATTTATGGGTCTGGGGCACTCATAAAATGATGGGCTCGTTGACCCAGACTGGTATGCTCCATCTAGGTTCCGGCTTTCAGAACCGGGAAAAGCTAGAAGATGCTTTAGAGCTTTTAAGTTCAACCAGCCCTTCATATCTCCTCCTGGCTTCATTGGATTCTGCTCGGCGACAGTTATATTTAAACGGTCGGGCAATGTTTACTCGAGCTGCGGAGCTAAGTGAGATTGTTCGTCAGGAAATTATAAATTTACCTGGTCTTAAACTTATAGAGAACTGTTACCTTCCTACTGGTTACGGAGTAGATCCCACGAAGATTATTTTGTCCTTAGCGCCTGTTGGGTGGTCGGGGATTAAAGTGGAAGAGATCTTACGTCAAAAATATTTGATTCAACCGGAATACGCGGATCGAGATTATGTCTATATCTTTGTATCTTATGCTCAGGAAAGAAAAGAGGTTTGCTCCCTAATCCAGGCTCTTACTAACTTGGCAACTACTGCCGGACCTGATTGCGACAGGGGAAGAATTCACCCCCCACCATGGAACCGGCAACCATTACAGTTATCTCCGAGTGAGGCCGTTAATAAGCCTGTTACCTATCTAAATTTGCAGGAAGTTACCGGAAAAATTGCGGCAGGGTGGGTAGCGGCTTACCCTCCTGGAATTCCGCTCTGGGTTCCTGGCGAGCAGATCTCATCAGCGATGGTGGAATGGCTCATCTCCTTTCAAAGGCAAGGAGGGTATATTCGGGGACTCAAAAAAAATCAAGTAAAAGTAATCCAGTAATAGGATGATGATTAACTGGTCTGAGTCTACAAAAGAGGAGTAAAGATGAAGAAGGCGTTATTTGTTACTTTTGAAGGGGTGGATGGCGCTGGGAAATCCACTCAAGCCCAGATGTTGTTAAAGAAAATAAAAGAATGTGGGGTTTCAGTTGTTTTAACCCGAGAGCCTGGGGGGACTCGGTTGGCGGAGAAGATTCGTAATTTACTTCTCTATGATGAGGAGATTAAGTTCTCTTCTGTTACTGAAGTTTTGCTTTATGCCGCTTCTCGCGCTCAACATGTAGCCGAGGTGATCCAACCGGCTTTAGCCCGGGGAGAGGTGGTCATTTGTGAACGGTTTACCGATTCCACCCTAGCCTATCAAGGCTTTGCCTCTGGAAATGATCTGGAAATGATTCGTCAGATTGACAAGGTTGCGACTGGCGGTTTAGTCCCGGATCTTACTTTCTTATTGGATTTAGGTCCAGTTGAAGGGTGGGCCCGGGTGCAGGAGAGAAACAACAATGGAAAACACGATCGTATAGAGGCTAAGGGATCTTCTTTTCAGGAGAAGGTGCGTCAGGGCTATTTAGAAATAGCCGCTAATAATCAGGAGCGAGTATCAATTATTAACTGTTATGGGTTAGGAGAAAAAGAGATTCATCATAAGATCTGGAGAGTTTTTCTCGAGAAGTTTAGCTTTCTTCGTGAAGCCAATCAATAAATCAATAAAGAGGGAGGGGATTACGATGATGCTGATTATTGCTGTGGTACAGGATCAGGATGTGAGCCGCTTATTAACTTTCTTGATGGACAAAGGATATAGCGCCACCAAGTTGGCAAGTACAGGAGGTTTCCTCCGTCAAGGGAATACTACTTTATTAATCGGGGTGAATGATGACAAAGTAAGTGAGGTTATTTCTATTATTAAAGAAGTATGCCGTACGAGAAAGAGATTAGTCAGTCCGTTAGCGGCAGTAGATCGAACCCTTAATACTTATATACCTACCCCTGTTGAGGTTGAAGTGGGAGGAGCTACTGTCTTTACGATTAAAGTTGATTCTTTCGAAAAGATGTAGAGAAAGAGTGGAAAACGAATGCGGATCAAAGGAGTAGGCGCAGAATCGCCACAGGTCATAACAGAGCGGGGAGAATCAAGCCCGGAAGCAGCAACAAGTTCGGCCTTTTCTCAGATTTTAAAGGATCAGGAAGGAAAACAGGCTGATAGTTGGGAACAACTATTACAACAGGTAGATGAAACTGCCAAAAAACTACTCACTCAGCCGAATATGGGAAATCTCCGCCTCTATCGAGAAGCGGTACGTGCTTTCTTAAAGAATGCCTTGAGTGGCAGTTACCGGTTGAAAGGGGAAAGTCGCTGGGATCGGCGGGGAAATCGTCGAGTGTTTTGTATAGTAGAGAAAATTAATAAATCCTTGGAGGACCTGACCACTTTAGTTTTACAAAAGAATGAAGAGGCGATCGGGGTTATGGCTAAGATTGATGAGATTAGGGGTTTGCTAGTAGATTTATACTATTGACTTAGAGCAGTGGACGGAGTAATCTTGATGAAAGCTGTAGGCATTCGATTTATGGACAGAGAATTTTAAGGAGAATTGGTTTGAACGAAGAATTGTATAAAAAGCGTCGGGCAGTGTTACAAAAGGTTTTTCGTGCCGGGAAAATAAGCCATGCTTACCTTTTTGTGGGGAAAGTTAACCGGGAAAATGAAGATACGATTATGCTGCTAGCCCAGATTCTACTCTGCCTCTCCGCAGAGGAACGTCCCTGTGGGAGTTGTCGCTCTTGCCTTCTTTTCTCTAGTAAAAATCATCCGGACTTTCGCGCAATTGGGTCTGATGGGGGTAGAATAAAGCTAGCTGAGGTACGCGAAATTTGTTATGATACTTCTTTGAACCCTTATTTGTCTCCCAGTAAGGTTTACTATTTTAAAAATTTTGATTCCCTTACTGAGGTAGCGGCTAATGCTTTTTTAAAAACCTTAGAGGAACCTCCTCCTTCGGTTTATTTTCTGGCGCTAGCAGAGAACGATGGAGTAATTCTCCCAACAATACGCTCAAGGATGCACCGGGTTAATCTGGGAGGCTTTGAGCGGGAAAATTTAATACCGCCTTTGAATAGTAATTATTTATTAAAGGGGGAAAGTTTGTTCTCCCTTTTTAAAGAAGCAGAAACGTTAAGTAATAAAGATCGAAACCAGTTCGAACTTGAGCTGCGAGAGATTCAAGAGCAATATCGGAGTCTATTAGTGTCTGAAGTTCTGCAAGGGCAGCCAGTGAATAAGGGCTTAGTTCGTGTTATTGCTGCGGTGCAAAGAGCCCGGGAATATGTGGCGGCCAATCTTAATCTCCGTCTGTTATTGGAAGACCTGTATTTAACGATTTACGAAGAATTTTCTAAGTAGTCGCTCACGCTGGCTACCGCCCGCGCACATGAAATAATGAAAATTCAAAGCCAGGTGAGTCGACAAGCCCCAAAGGCATCTTTAATTAGTTGTTCACGCCGACTTTCCTTAGTGCACGCTAGTGCTTTAATCAAAGTCGAGTGAATCAACCAAGGCTATTTTCTAGGTAGTCCCCCACCCCAGCAAAGCTGGGGCACATGTAAGGATGAAAATTGCGACGAACCATGAGCGGTATTTGCCGGATTGTCGGCAGGCGGCGTGGAAAGCTTCGCATGGCGTCGTTAGTTAGGGAGGTTTTAATAAATTGCCCATAAGAAAGAGGAGAAAGAGGCGCATCTCCCCTTATCATCACCTGCTGCGCTGGTTAGTGGTTTTTCTGTTTATTCTGGGTTTAGCAGGCGCTATTTTTGTTCTCAATAACCCCTTTATCAAAGAATTGGATGTGCGTTCACTTCTGCAAGCGAATCTCCGGGCCTCAACCGTGATTGATCGACATGGTGAGGAATTATTGACGCTCAGTCCCTCTCGGGTTATCTGGACCCCTTTAGAAAAAATTCCGTTTTTTCTGCGCCGAGCCGTAGTAGCGGTAGAGGATCGCCGTTTTTACGAACATCGGGGTGTAGATTTTATCGGTATACTTAGGGCTGTTTACTATAACCTCCGTAGTCGGCAAAGAGTACAAGGTGGTAGCACTATTACCCAGCAGTTGGCGAAGAACCTGTTACTTTCGAATGAAAAAACGATTTCTCGAAAACTATTGGAGGTAGGCTATGCGGTAGAGATTGAAAGGAAATACAGTAAAGATGAGATTCTTGAATTCTATTTAAACGATATTTATTTTGGTCATGGCGTTTATGGAGTCGAAAGCGCCGCTCGTTTTTATTTTGCTAAGCATATTTGGGAATTAACCATGGAAGAACAAGCTGTGCTGGTGGGATTAATCCGGGGACCTGAGTTTTATTCACCTTATCGGCGCCCGGAAAAGACATTGGAACGCCGCAATCTAGTCCTAGAGGTACTCTTGACCCAAAGGTATATTTCGGAGCGGGAATATGAGCAACTGAGCGCTAAACCTTTAATCGTACAGGAAGATCCTACCTATCTTAGTAGAAGCGGGTATTTCGCTGATTATATCGAAGAGTGGCTTGCCCAACAATATGCTTGGTCGTACCGATATATTAGATCGGGAGGACTTAGGATCTATACGACCTTAGATGCCTATACACAGCGTATTGCCGAAGAGACCATCTCATCACTGCCGCGGAATGAAAAGGGTGGACCAGAGGGCGCCTTGGTGGCTTTAAATCCGAAAAGTGGAGAGATCCTGGCGATGGTGGGAGGGAGGAATTATCGTTTTTCCAAATATAACCGGGCGGTACGGGTTAGAAGACAGATCGGCTCGGCAATTAAGCCACTGGTTTTTGCTGCCGCCATTGAAGCCGGGTTCACGCCCGAGACCAAGGTAATAGATGAACCAGTTACGTATCTAGTTAATGGGAAGCCGTGGAGTCCGCAGAATTTTGATAATAAATACCGGGGAATAATTCCTCTGCGTGATGCTTTGGCTTGGTCGGTAAATACAGTGGCTGTCAGATTAGTGGATGAGCTGGGAGTAAAACAGATCTTCTCTTTTATTCAACGGATGGGTTTACCTTTAGTAGAAAAAGGGGCAAGAAATGATCAAGCCTTGGCTCCTTTAGCGCTTGGTGGGTTAACGGAAGGAGTTACCCCTATAGAATTGTGCAGTTCTTTTACGGCGTTAGCGAATCAAGGAATTCGGTCGCTACCGGTAGGAGTGATCCGGGTAGAAGATGATCAGGGTAGGGTTTTGAGGCGCGGCAGTTTCCGGCAAGAACAGGTAATCCGAGCGGAAACAGCTTGGGCAGTTACGGACATGATGCAAGGGGTGATTACCTATGGAACAGGAAGAAGTGCTGATCCCGGTCGACCGGCGGCGGGTAAAACCGGAACTAGCAACGAAAATACTGATGCCTGGTTTGTCGGCTTTACCCCCGAGTTAGTAGTGGTGCTCTGGATTGGTAATGATGACCGGAGCCCTTTGCGGATCGGGGAGCGGATTATCGGAGGAGGAACAGCTGCGGAATACTGGGGAAGTTTTGTTCGCCGCGCTTTGGTTCGGAATACGGTTAAGGATTTTTAATACTTTCCGCTTAAAGCAGGAAACCCATTTTTTTTAGGGAAATATTTGGATTACAAGTAATTATGCAATTCCTTAAAATTGGTAACAGGGGTGGCTTTTAGAGGAGGAAGAATTGATGATTATTATTGGCGAACGGATCAATACGAGCAGGGGACTAATGGAACCGGCTGTACGGGAACGAAATGCTGATTTCATTAAGGAAGAAGCTAAGCGGCAGCAGGAAGCGGGGGCTGATTATATTGATCTTAACTGTGGAACGTTGGTGGAAAAGGAAGTTGAAAGTCTGGTTTGGCTGGTTCAGACAGTTCAGGAAGAGGCGGAGATACCCATCTGTCTTGATTCTCCAAATCCAGAGGCTATTGCTGCGGCGCTGGCGGTCTGTAAAGGGAAACCGTTAGTTAACTCTATTACTTTAGAGGAAAAGAGGTTTTCTGCGCTTTTGCCGCTGCTCAGAGAGTATGGCGTCTCAGTGGTGGCTCTGACGATGGATGATCAGGGGTTACCGGAGAGCACTGATCATCGCCTTCGCCTGGCGGAGAAGTTGGTTACCGATCTAACAGAAGCAGGGATAGGGATGGAAGATATCTATCTTGATCCCTTAGTACGACCGGTTAGTACCGATCCTCAAGCCGCTTTGATGCTGTTAGAGACGATGAAACGTTTCAAGGAGAATTGGGCGGAGGCTCATATCATCTGCGGACTTTCTAATATTTCCTATGGTTATCCATTACGCAAATATCTCAACCAGGCTTTTTTAGTGATGGCTCTCCAGTCTGGGTTAGATGCCGCTATTCTTGATCCTTTGGATCACAATTTAATGGGTCTATTGTCCGCCGCGCAAG
>ENA-UOOK01000920-UOOK01000920.1-fermentation-metagenome-genome-assembly--contig:-NODE-920-length-39520-cov-10.898340_pt1 | contig 39520 bp, 32 predicted proteins | sample MGYA00245777_ERZ724023 | MGnify/ENA primary metagenome ERZ724023 (study PRJEB28704, sample SAMN03018312) | fermentation metagenome | biome: anthropogenic terrestrial biome; feature: soil; material...
TTCCTCAAGAATTTTCTTTTTATCCTAATTTTACAGTATATGAAATTTTAGATTACTTTGCTGCACTTTCTAACAAGAAACTTTCTAAAGCTGAAATATTATCTAAATTGGAAGAAGTACATTTACAAGAACTATTTAAGGTAAAGACTAAGGCGCTTTCAGGGGGAATGAAGAGAAGACTTGGAATAGCAGTAGCTATGGTAGGAGAACCGGAAGTATTGATAGTAGATGAGCCAATAATAGGACTTGATTCGGAAGAAAGTATTGAAATTAGAAAAATGTTCTCCAAAATAGGAGAGGATAGAACGGTATTGTTGTCAACTCATATTTTTGAAGATATAAGATTAAGTTGCAAGACTCTAGTAGTTTTAAACAAGGGCAAGGTTGTTTATGACGGTGCAGTTGGGAGAATGATTGCAGAAGCGAATTCTCTGACATTAGACGATGCCTATATGAAGTTTATAAGGGAGGTGTAGGCATATATGTTTAGGAAGGTTTTTTTAAAGGAACTCAAACATCAATTTACAAGCATTACTATTGTAATTTTATTAGTATCTACTTTTTTGTTTTATTATACTCAATTCGTTGGGGATTTAAAAAGAGATTGGATAAAACCTATACCACCAAGGATAGATACTAAAGTCCTCTGGGTAAAAAAAGATGATATATTAACGATTAATGATAAAGAAATAACAAGAAGTGTATATGAAAATATGAAAGTGGATTATGAACATGGTAATACTCTGAAGATTAAAGGAATCAATAGAGTATATGAAAGAATAAATGATAGTGAGAAGAGTGTTTTAAAGGATGCTATAAAAGAATTTGAAGATAAATCTTCTGATATGACTAATGAGGACTTTGACAATATTATGAAAAAAGTAGACAGAGTTTTAGGAGGGAATACAGCCTATAATGAAGAATATTATCTTTTATGTTTTGCTACGAAAGAGCCTTATGAAGTAGAGAAAAAAGAATATGAATCTATTCTTAAAGAAGATAAGATTACAAATGCCTATGCAAGACTTTTTGCTGATTACATCGGAATAGCAATAGGATTTTTCATGGTATTTGTTACAGGATTCACATTTGTTAGGGATAAAAGATATGGTTTAGATGAACTTATATATACTAGAGAGGTTTCTTCTTTTAAATATGTAGGAGGAAAGTATTTAGCTGATATACTTACAGCTTTTATTATAGTAATGCTAGTGGCAGGGCATGCTACTTGGCTATTTCATGGTTTTTCAAAGGTGACAGGGGATCCTATTTCATATATAGCTTTTTTTAAATACACAATTTTATGGATTCTGCCTACTATTACGATTGTTACGTCTTTAAGTTATGTACTTCAAATTATCTTTGATAATGGAATTATCCCTATTATTATACAATTTTTATATTGGCTGTATAGTTCAAATATACACCATAATCAGATTTCAAAATATATAATTAGATTCAATAAGATAGTTCCATATTCAGAATTTCAACTTGTAGAGCATACCATATTTACTAATAGGATTTTTTATATATTGTTATCAATAGTATTACTTTTTGCGGCGATGAAACTGTGGGATATAAAGAGAGGTGCATTAGATAAGATGAAGATACAATCGTAAATTGTGAATTATAATATGTTTTAAGGTACTTGATAAGGATTTATTTCTATTGTATAATTAAGAATGAAAATTAAATATTTGGTGAATAGGTTTATAGAATTATAATTCTATAGTAATTTAAGGAAGCAAGTGAAAATCTTGCACGGTCCCGCCGCTGTAAATAATGAGTCTTTTCTAATATGCCACTGGGAAACTGGGAAGGCAGAAAAGATGATGAGTTTAAGTCAGAATACTTTCCTGTTTATTAGCAAGAATACAACTCTACGGTAGATGGAGAAAGCTATAACTTTTGGATGGTTTTTATTACAATTGATAATAGGTAATAATTTATATTCAGCAAATTCAGCAACCGAGAATAAAAGGTTGCTGAATTTTTTTACATTCTAAAGAAAAAAAGGGGATGAAAAGTATGAAATATTATAGAATTGTATTATTTCCGTTGATTCTAATCATGACAATATCTATTGTTACAGGATGTGCAAATTCAACAAGCCTAGGAGGGCTAAGTAATACAAAACCCGCAGAAAAAGCAGATGATAGTGAATTGGCAATATCAGTACAGGGGACAAGTTATCCACTAAAAGTGAAGGATTTTCTTAAACTTGAAACAGTCATAGAAAAGAAACCTGAAAGGGTAGCTGTTTTATCTGGTACCCCTCTAAATATTTGGTATGACTTAGGAGGGAAATCCGTATGTACATCGGATGTGTCGGATAATGTAAAGCTTATTCCAGAATATAATGATGAGATAAGAAATCTTCCCAATATAGGACCTGTTTATTCTATTGATATGGAGTCCGTAATTTCTCATCAACCGGATTTAATAATAGCTCAAGTTGGCACTCAGTCAACACAAGCCAAGAAATTTAGAGATATGGGATATGATGTTGTGACTACTCATATAAGAGGATATGATGATGTCATATCGACTTATAGAGCATTTGGAAAGATATTGGAGAATGAAGAGTTAGCAGAATCAAAGATAGATGAACTGGAAAGACAGAAGGAAGAAATAGTAGCTAAGCTTCCTAATGATAAAAAATCAGTAGTAATACTGTACATAACATCCAAAACAATTGCAGTAAAACTAGACAATAGTATAGCAGGGGATGTGGCAAATATTTTGAAGCTGGATAATATTGCTTCAGATTTGCCACCAGATACTATAGGCTCGGAGACCACACCTTTAGATATAGAGTATATCGTTGAAAAAGATCCCGACTATGTACTAGTTACTAGTATGATAGGGAGCAATGAAATGGCAATAAAGTCTATTGAAGAGGAGTTTGAAAAAAACCCTGCGTGGAAAGGTGTAACAGCTATTCAAGAGGGTAGAGTTGCTCATTTGCCTCAGCAATATTTCTTATATAATGCAGGTCCATATTACAGTGAAGCTATAGAGTATATGGCTGAAATTATATACCCTGAAATATACAAAGAGGTGACTCAATAAATATGGAGGAAAGTCTTTCACTTAAAGATAGAAAAGGATTCAAAATTGGATTTATTATATTTCTTACAATACTTCTCTTTATAGCCTTTTTAGTGGGAAATATAAAAGGAACTTTACAAGTAGAGGCAAAGCGTATATTTGAAGTTATTATGACGGATGATGGAAGCCCTGAGAGAATGGTCATATGGAATATAAGGTTACCGCGGATGATATTAGCTGCCTTAGTAGGGGCAAATCTAGCGCTTTCGGGAGCTATTTTACAGGGAGTAATGAAGAACCCATTAGCTGATCCCAGTATTATAGGCATAAGCAGCGGAGCAGGACTCTTGGGAATCGTTGTATTGGTTGTATTTCCACAATATATAGGGTTAGTACCTATAGCAGCCTTTGTAGGTGCTATGGTTGCAGCTTTTTTAATATATATACTTTCATGGAAAGGTGGAATACAGACTACAAGGATAATATTAGCAGGAGTTGCTGTATCAGCACTATTTGGAGCTGGGATATCGGGAATTTTAGTTTTTTATAGTGATAGGGTTCATGGAGCATTGACCTTTATGAATGGAAGTCTATCCTCCAGAAGCTGGCCGGAAGTGTGGACTATATTGCCATATACAATTATAGGTTTTATCCTGGTTAATATATTTTCAGAAAAGTTGAATATTCTAATTTTAGGGGATGATGTTGCTAGAGGCGTTGGGTTGAATGTAGAAGCTACAAGATTAGGTTTTACTGCATTAGCAGCCTTTCTTGCTGCAAGTGCTGTAAGTGTTGTAGGACTTTTAGGTTTTGTAGGTCTTATCGTTCCCCATAGCATAAGGCTGATAATAGGAAATGATTATAAATATATGTTTCCTGCAACTGCATTGTTAGGATCTGTGCTTTTAATGTTTAGTGATACATTCGCAAGAACATTTTTAAGTCCAACAGAGATTCCAGTAGGAATAGTAATGGCTGTTGTAGGGGCGCCATTTTTTTTATTCCTATTGAGAAGGGAGTAAGCTGTTATGAAAGATATTATTTTAGAAGTAAAAGATTTAAGTGTTAACTACAAAAATAAGAATATTTTAGATGGTATAAATTTAGAAATTGAAAAGGGAAAAATATATTCTATTATAGGTCCAAATGGATGCGGGAAAACAACATTAATTCGTATGATGAGTAAAAGCTTGAAGCCTAAAAGAGGAAGGGTCTTACTTCACGGGGATGATATTTTTGAAATGAAGAGTAAAGACATAGCAAAAAGGATGGCTATTTTGAACCAAAACAACACAACTATAAGTGATATAACCGTGAGAAAATTAGTTCAATATGGTAGGTATTCATATAAAAACTGGTGGAGTGGCCTAGATAAAGAAGATGAAGATATAATAGAATGGGCAATGGAGAAAACCTTTGTTACAAGTCTAAAAAATAGACGAATAGATACCCTTTCAGGGGGAGAAAGACAAAGGGTTTGGCTTGCAATGTCCATTGCACAAAAACCGGAAATTTTATTATTGGATGAGCCTACTACTTATCTAGATATATGTCACCAATTGGAGATATTGGAATTGGTGACTAAATTGAACAAAGAAGAAGGCATAACGATAATTATGGTATTGCATGATATAAATCACGCAGTTGGATATTCAGATGAAATTATCGTTATCAATAATAAAAATATATATGCGAAAGGGGATTCATGGAGCATATTAGAAACCAAAGTAATTGAGGAAGTGTTTAATGTTAAAACTCAAACGATGATTGATAAAGAAACTAATAAGCCGATTTTTTATGCTAAAAAGGTTATTTAGGAGGTATTGAGATGAAGATTACATTTGTAACTGTATCATCTCCTGCAATAAGATGCTTGGTTGAAGCAGGAAAGGAAATAAAAGAGAAATATCCGGGAGTATTGGATTTGCATATATATTATGGAAAAGAAGATTTAAGTGAAAAAACTGGGAAAAATCTAATAGAAGATATTAAAAATAGCAACCTTGTATTTGTCGATTTGATGGGCAGTCCTTCATCCTTGATTAAATATGTATACATAGGGCTTGAAGGGTGCAATGGGCATATAATTCCCTATGGAAGTGGGGCAAAGGAGTATATGTGTTTAGGAAGCTTTACCTTTGAAAGCATGAAAAGTGAAAACAAGAAGATGGATATGTCTACTGTTGAAAAGATGAGAGGTACTGCTGAAACTCTAGGCAAAGTAATGCCAGGTAAAATGAGGGATATGAGAAACTATTCCAATATAATGAAGTATTTTAAGAAATCAGATGAATACAATATTTTAAATATGCTGTATCTTATGTTAAGGGATTATGGAAATATAAAAGATATTCCAAAGCCTCTTGAACCAAAAGAAGTGGAGGGGGCGGGTATATGCAATCCACAAAGCATGCATTTTTATGATAATTATGAAGAATATATAGAGGATTTTCCATATGATAAATTAAAACCCATTGTTGCTATGCTTTTTTATGGACATACATATCCTACGGACACATCATCCTCGGTTGCAGAAATTAAGAAAAGAATTGAGGAGTTTGCCAATGTATTGCCTATTGGAATTTCAGGTAATTTCAAAGGCAATGAGGATGAAATAAGAAATATATTATTAAAAACAACTGCAAAGCCTATAGATCTTATAGTTAATTTTATGTCTTTTAGATTAGGTGCAGGACCTATGGGAGGTGACTCTCAGGCAGCTGTAAATTTATTAGAGGAGATTGATGTTCCATATTTCCATCCATATTTTATGTCTAGAAGAACTATCAAGGAATGGAAGGATTCCATACAGGGCTGCAGTAGCTCAGAGGTGTTAATATCTGTAATGTTGCCTGAATTGGATGGATGTATTGAGACCTATCCTGTTGGTGCTATGGATGAACCAAAATATGATGAGGAATTTGACGTCATGACCGATGAGCTTAATTTAATAGATGAGAGAGTGGACAAACTTATTACCAGAATACAATCCTATATTCGCATTAGACATATGGAAAATAAAGATAAGAAAATAGCTATTATATGCTACAATTATCCTCCGGGGGAAAGCAATCTATTTGGAGGAGCTTTTTTAGATACCTTTAATTCAATAGAAAATATATTGAAAAATCTACACGAAAACAACTATGATTTAGCTCCTTTGACTAAAGAAGAACTAATGGGAAAGTTTACAGTCGGAGGTATTGTAAATTCGGGAAAATACAGCGATGCTTATGACAAGATGATAAAATATCCGGATAAAAAATATAAAAAGGATTTAGAGAATAGCTTTGATTATGATGAGATGATAAAAGAATGGGGAAATTCGCCTGGAAACATAATGGTCAGTGATAATAATGAATTTTTAATTCCTGGGATAGTTGATAGGAACATATTCATAGGTTTGCAGCCTACAAGAGGTATTCATGAAGAAATAGAAAGAGTTTATCATAATAAGACCATGCCACCTCATCATCAATATATAGCATTTTATAAATGGATTAAAGAAGAATTTAAAGCGGATGCAATTATTCATGTTGGAACCCATGGGACATTGGAGTTTTTAAAGGGTAAAGAGTGCGGCATGAGTGGGGACTGCTATCCGGATAGATTATTAACAGATATACCGCATATATATTTGTACTATTGCGGAAATCCATCAGAAGCAACTATAGCTAAAAGAAGATCTCATGCAAATCTAGTAGGTTATCAGCCTCCGGTTTTTATCCAAGGGGAATTATATGGTGATTATTCAAGATTGATGTCTTTGATAGACAATTACCATCAATCTATATTGTTGGCTCCACAGACTAGTGAAGATATATTATTGGAAATCAAAGAGCTTTCAGCAAAGCTTAATTTATCGGAAGATCTGGATGAAATCGAATCAGAATTATATAGGATGAAAAGGAGCCTTATACCAAGGGGGCTTCATACATTTGGTAAAGGATATAGTGTTGAAGAATCAAAGGAATATGCAAAAGGCATATTGAGATATAGTAGAAATGGGATTCAGAGTATAAGAGAATTAATTGCAAATTCAAAGGGTTATGATTTAGATGAACTATTGGACAAAGGTCAATATGAAATTGTGAAGGAAATTGATAATGAAGCAGAAAAAATAGTCGACTTTTATTTTGAAACTAATGAATTGGAGGAACTTTCATATATAGATAAAAAGAACATTGGTGAATATATCGATTCCTTGAATTATGGTATAAAAATTGTTGAATCCGCCAGAGAAAGTCATGAGATGGAAGGTCTCTTGAGAGTATTAGATGGAAAATATAATCCTGCGAAGCTGGCGGGAGATATATACAGACATCCTAAAATACTACCTGCCGGGTATAATCTATTTCAATTTGATCCAAGATTGGTACCTACCAAGACTGCATACAACAGAGGAGAAAAAATATGCAAAAACACTTTGGAAGTATACAAGAAAGAGAAGGGATGCTATCCATTATCCACTGCTGTCATACTTTGGGGAATGGAGACTTCAAGAACTCAAGGCGAAACATTTTCTCAGATTTTAGCTTATTTGGGAGTTAGGATGTCAGAAAAGAGCAGCACCTGGGAACCTAAATTTGACATCATTCCAGTGGAGGAATTGGGAAGACCTAGAATAGATGTGACAATAAATATGTGTGGATTTTTCAGGGATATGTTCCCAAATCTAATCGAAAGCTTAAGCGAGATATTTGAAATTCTTTGGCAATTGGATGAAAGTGATGAAGAGAACTATTTTAAAAGAAATACAAAGAGAATCTATAAAAAGTTATTAGATGAGGGTTATGAAGAGAAAGAAGCCTTAGAATTAGCTGTTTCTAGAATCTTTGGACCAAGGGGAGGCAGCTATGGTACAGGAATAACGAAGATAATAGAGACGAAGAACTGGGAGGAAGAAGAGCAAATAGGCAAGGCATATATTGATAACCTCCAATATGTATATAACAATAAATCCCGTGGAAAAAAGATAGAGGGTCTCTATGAAGAAAATTTAAAAACTGTAGATATAATCTCACAAATAAGAAGTAATCATGAATACGAAATTACGGATTTGGATCATTATTATGAATTTGTCGGTGGGTTATCAAAATCTGTGGAAATGGTAAGGGGAGAAAAGGCACAAGTATATATAACAGATACCACAGGAGATAGACTTCATAGCGAAAGCATTGAAAAGTCCATAGGGAGAGGTATAAGAACCAGAGTACTCAATCCAAAATGGATAAATGGAATGTTAGAACATCAATACCATGGAGTTCAAAAGATTGCTGATAGATTTGAAAACATCATGGGTCTTGCTGCTACTACCAATAGGGTAGAGGAATGGATTTATGAAGATGTTTATAGTTCTTATGTAGAAGATGAAGAGCTTAGAAAGAAACTAGTAGAGAACAACCCCTATGCCTATATGGATATACTTGAACATATGATGGAGTACTACAATAGAGGCTATTGGGATGCTGATGAGAAAAAGATTGAAAAGATAAAAGAGTTGTATTTGGAACTAGAGGACAATATAGAAGAAAAAATATAGGAAGGTGTAAAAATGGACAGTAATAAACTGATATATCCTTTCACTGCAATTGTAGGGCAGGAAAACATGAAGAAGGCCTTGATATTAAATATTATCAATCCAAAGCTAAATGGAGTTCTTATAAGAGGAGAAAAAGGTACAGCGAAATCTACAGCTGTTAGAGCACTAGCAAACATTATGCCGGAAAGAGAAGAAATTATGGGTTGTATTTTTTCATGTGATCCTAAAGATGATACTTTTTGGTGTGAAGATTGCAAGAAGAATACAAATAAGGATATAAAGATTAATCATAGGAAGATGAGAATAATCAATCTCCCCGTTAGTGCGACAGAGGATAGAGTAGTAGGAACTTTGGATATAGAACATGCAATAAAAAAAGGAGAAAAAAGATTTGAACCCGGTATTTTGGCTGAAGCCAATAGAAATATTTTATATGTAGATGAAGTAAATCTTTTAGATGACCATGTTGTTGATGTATTGTTAGATGCTGCTGCCATGGGTGTCAATTCCATTGAAAGAGAAGGGATTTCCTATGTACATCCATCCAGATTTGTGTTGATAGGAACTATGAACCCGGAAGAAGGGGATTTGAGACCTCAGCTGATAGATAGATTTGGGTTGGTAGTTGAAGTACTTGGCGAAAAAGATAGGGATTCTAGGGTTGAAGTGATTAAACGAAGACTTAAATTTGAAAAGGATCCAGAGATATTTATTCAAGAATACGAGGAAAGACAAAATGAATTATCGAATAAAATAGAAAATGCTAAGAAAATATTGGATAAAGTCATCTACTCTGAAAATTGTCTGAGAGTGGCGGCTGAAATAGCCATTGCTATGGGAGTTGATGGGCATAGGGCAGATATAACGTTTATGAAAACTGCGGTAACCCATGCTGCCTATAGGGGAGATACCAAAGTTAATAAAGAGGATTTATTCGTTGCAGCAAAATTAGCACTTCCACATAGAATGAGGAGAAAACCATTTGAAGAAGGAATTATTGACTTTGATAAGATAGATGAACTTATAGAAGAGGCAGTATTGTAGATGAAAGGTTTGTGGTTTAACTATGTTTAATAATTGTTTTCCTTTTTCAGCAGTATTAGGACAGGATAGAGTTAAAATGGCTTTGATACTCAATATTGTAAATCCAAATATAGGTGGTGTTCTGATAAGTGGGGAAAAGGGAACGGGGAAATCCACTGTAGTTAGGGGGCTGCCAGGTATATCCAAATCTAAAGATGTGGTTGAATTGCCATTAAATATTACAGAGGATAGGCTTGTAGGGAGTATTGATTTAAAAAAAGCTATAGTCAATGGGGAGAAAGGTTTTGAAAGAGGGATTCTATACAAGGCCCACAATCAGATATTATATATTGATGAAGTTAATTTATTGAGTGAACATATTGTCAATATTTTATTGGAAGTCATGTCAAGGGGAGTCAACGTAGTGGAACGAGAAGGAATATCATATAGCCATCCTTCTAAGTTTATATTGGTTGGATCTATGAATCCCGAGGAAGGTATTTTAAGACCCCAATTATTGGACAAATTTGGATTATATGTAGAAGCCAAGGGAGTAACTGATATAGAAAAAAGAATGAAGATTATTAAGATGTGTATGGATTATGAAAATAATCCAGTGAAATTTTCACTAAGATGGAAAGAAGAAAATAATAGGATAAAAGAAAAAATAGATTTGGCAAAGGGAATAATGCAAAATATAAAAATAGATGATGGGAGCTTAGTTTTTGCAGTAAGCCTAGCAGAAGAAGGAAATTGCGCAGGTCATAGAGGAGAAATAATATTGATTGAAACTGCCAAAGCAATCGCCGCATTAAATCAAAGAAAATCCATCACTAAAAAGGATATTGAGGAGGCTGCTTCCTTTGTATTGCCTCATCGATTGAAAGACTCTATAACTTTAGAAACTAAAGCAGAGCCTTTAGATGATAACAAAATAGAAGATATAGAAAATGACATGTCTTCAGATAATAATCATAATGAAACGATTAGCGTATATCCAAGTCTAGAATCTTCATTAGAAAAAGAAAGTGATTTGAGCAATCAAGAAGAAATAAAAGAAAGTATAGAAGATATAGTTCAGGGGAATCAACCTTTAAGCATAAATATTGATTTTACAAACCAAGTTTTAAATGAAGGTTCAGGTAAGAGATCTAAAGTAAAGACAAATAGTCAAAAAGGGAGATATATAAAATATACATTTCCAAAGGGAAAAGTTAAGGATATAGCATTTGATGCTACCCTTAGAGCTGCAGCTTCTAAGCAAAAAAATCGAGATAAAAATGGACTAGCCATATGTATAAAGCAAGAGGATTTTAGAGAAAAAGTAAGAGAAAAACAGACTGGAGCAACAATTTTGTTTGCAGTTGATGCAAGTGGTTCTATGGGAGCAAAGAGGAGGATGGGAGCTGTAAAAGGAGCAGTACTCTCCTTATTAAATGATGCATATCAGAAAAGAGACAATATTGGAATTGTAGTATTTAGAAAAGATAAGGCAGAAGTGATGTTAAACATCACAAGAAGTGTAGACTTAGCAGAAAAATGTCTTAGAAATCTTCCTACAGGAGGTAAGACACCTTTGGCAGCTGGGTTATATACTTCATATCAGATTCTTAAGACCGATAAAATAAAAAACCCTGATTCTTTACAGTATCTTATAGTTGTTTCAGATGGAAAGGCAAATATCCCATTAAAAACGAAAAATTCATTACAAGATGTTTTTGATATAGGTGAAAAGATAAGAAATGATGGAATTAAAACCATGGTCATAGACACTGAAGATAATTATATAGAATATGGATTTGCAAAGGATTTAGCAGAAAAAATGGATAGTGATTATATAAAGATTAATCGAATATCTAAAACAAATGTTGAGACGAGTGTAAAAAACTTGCTTAATATAAATAAATAAAAAGGAGAAAGAAATGAAAAAAAGTATAGCATTACTATTAGTATTTATGTTAACAATGAATGTTTTAGTAGGCTGTAGTAAGAAAAATGATGGTGAAAAAGATTTGCCGCCGGCAGACAATCAATTGGAGGAAAACATCAATCAAGATGATAATACTGGGGAAAAAACAAAATTTGAAGAACAAGATGGACTTTTAGTTTATGTTGATACAGAAAATAGCCCCTTTGAAGACTCCGGGTTGAAGATATCCATAAATGAAGATAAAAATTATGTTGAATTTGTAAAGACTGATTTAGAAGGAAAAGAAACAGTTGATTATTTTAAATTTGATTATTCAACTAATACCATGGAAAAGTATTATTACGTATCAGCCATGGGAACAGCATTTTATTATTATTTTGATTTAGAGGCAAGCGAGCTTGTAAAGGTTGAAGATGGCGACCATGAAGACAATACAGAAGGTATGAAAGAAGCAGGTAGATTTGATGGTGCAGCCGAAAAAACTAAAGACGAAGTTACTGAATTGGAAAATTACTTTAAAGAACAATATCATATGACAATAAAAGAAGCAGTGTCAGGACTTTTATAATCAGTGATAAATAAAAATATTGGAGGTAAAAAATGAAGAAGAATTTATGGCTTGTTTTATTATTATGTTTGTCTATGACATTATCTGCTTGTGGACAGAAGCAGGGGATTGAACCGGAGGTGACAGAACCGGTTACAGAAGAAAACCAACAGGAAATTCAAGAGGTCAATGAACATTATCCTGTAACAATTGAAAACTATGATGGAACCGGGGAAAGAGTGGAGCAGGTATTTGAGAAGGCACCTGAGAGAATAGTATCAAATCAGCCTCAAGCAATTCAATTGCTATTGGCTTTAGGGTTGAAAGAAAAAATAGTAGGGGCTTGCAGAAGCGTTGGAGATGTGAATGAAAAATATCTTGATGAATTTAATTCATTGAACTTTATAAGTGAAAATGATAGTCCTGCAAAGGAAGTAGTTCTGGATCAAAACCCTGATATTATAATAGGCTGGGGTTCAACCTTTGGAGAAAATACGCTTGGGAGTGTGAAGGATTGGAATGATAAGGGAATTCACACCTATCTGGTTGAAAACAGTGTAGCTGGAGAAGACAGTAGAACCCTTGATAGAATTTATAAGGATATAGAGAATCTAGGAAAGATATTTGATGTGGAAGAAAAAGCTTCAAAGATGATAGAAGATATGAAATCAAAACAAAGTAATGTGGAGGATAAAGTATCACAGATTGCAGAAGAAGATAGAGTTAAGGTACTAACTGTACAAATGGTATATGAAAATGAATTTTATGCAAGGTCAAGAAGAGATTTGACTACAGATTTAATTACTAGGGCAGGGGCTATATCTTTAGATGACGAAGGTGGAAAGCAAAGTATCGAAAATCTTATAGCTATAAATCCAGACGTATTACTTATTATAAACAGAATAGATTCACCTGCTCAAGAGAAGATAGAGGCGCTAAAGGCAAATAAATCTTTAGCTAATGTGGATGCTATAAAAGATGAGAGATTTATATCTGTTGATTATGTTGATTTCTATGGTGGGAACTACGAAACTATGAATACAGTTGAAAGATTGGCTGAGGGATTTTATCCTGATTTGTTTAAATAAATTAAATTATACATCAGTAAGGGGTATAGTATTGAAAAGAAAAAAGAAGTTTCCATTAATGATAATTTTGATAATAATGAGTTGTTTATTGATAATATCTGTTGTTTTAGCAATTACCTTTGGACCCGTGTCCATTGAAGCTAAGGAAGTTGCAAAGATTTTGTATTATAAAATATTTAATATAGAAACCACTGAAGCTCTGGAGCTGTTAAGCAGCTCCAGAGCGGATATAATTTGGAATATAAGATTGCCAAGAGTATTGATGGCTGTAGTAGTAGGTTCTGGATTGGCTCTTTCTGGGGTAACAATGCAGGCAGTAGTAAAAAATCCCCTTGCAAATCCTTATATTTTGGGAATATCCTCAGGTGCTTCATTGGGAGCTACAATGGGAATATTGCTTGGCAGCTTTCATTGGTTTGGAACATATGGGGTTTCAGTAGGATCTTTTATAGGTGCATTACTTACTTCTTTGTTCGTATTTACCATAGCTTTTTCAGGAACAGGAAGAGGAAATACTATAAAACTTCTGTTAGCAGGAATGGCAATAAATGCAATGTGTTCTGCATTTACGAACTTCATTATCTATATTGCCAAGGATGCTGAAGGCATACGTTCTGTGACTTTTTGGACTATGGGAGGACTTACTAGTGCATCATGGAGTCTTCTACCTATACCATTAGTGACAACTTTGGTAATCACAGCATTTTTCTTGACTCAATTCAGAATTTTAAACGTCCTGCTGCTTGGCGAAGAATCCGCCATGACGTTAGGTATAGATGTCACAAAGATGAGGAAGATATATCTTGTATTGACTTCATGTGTTACAGGGGTAGTTGTGGCAGCATCAGGGACAATAGGATTTGTAGGACTTATAGTACCACATGTAGTTAGGATGCTGGTAGGTTCTGATCACAAGCGAGTACTGCCTATATCCATATTAGCAGGTGGGATATTTTTGATTTGGTGTGACGTATTTGCTAGAATGATAATTCATAACAGTGAACTTCCTATAGGAATAGTTACATCAATGATAGGAGGACCATTTTTTATCTACTTGATGCTGACAAAAAGTTATGGATTTGGGGGAGAATGATATGGATATTAGAGTGAAAGATCTATCAGTTCATATAGGGAAAAAGAATATTATTAAAGATATAAATGTTGATGTCGATAATGGAGAGTTCGTAGGGATAGTTGGACCTAATGGTAGTGGTAAATCTACATTGTTGAAATCTATTTATAGGATGCTTAAACCATCTGCAGGGATAATAGAATTAGATAATATATTGATTGAGAAACTTCCGATAAAAGAAACTGCAAAAAATCTAGGTGTAATGACTCAATCAAGTAGCTATAGTTTTGACTTTACCGTTGAAGAAATTGTGATGATGGGTCGTACTCCTCATAAGAAGCTTATGGAGCCGGATAATGATGAGGATTATGAAATTGCATATGAGTCTCTTAACAGAGTTGGTATGGAAGATTTTGCAGAAAGAAAATTCAATACATTATCTGGAGGAGAGAAGCAAAGGGTACTAATAGCACGAGCATTGACAGGGCAACCCAAAGCATTAATTCTTGATGAACCTACTAATCACCTGGATATACACTATCAAATAAGTCTGCTTGAAATAGTGAAATCTCTTAAAATAGAAATCTTTGCTGCAATGCATGATTTAAATCTGGCTGCTTATTATTGCTCCAAAATATATGTGATGAAAAATGGTAGGATTGTAAGATCAGGTAATCCCAAGGAGGTATTTACAATAGATACCTTAAGAGAGGTATTTGATGTAAATGCTGCTATAAGTGAGGATAAAACAGGAAGATTAAATATTGTATATACTGGAATATGAGGTGTTAAGTGTGAAACAGAATTATTTTGAAGATTTAACTATTGCCATTTATCCTTCCAACCTCCTTCACAATTTTGGAGTCAATGGAAAGATATCAGGAAGTGTATATGCCTGTGGTGAGATGGAAGGTGTAATACCTATAGTTCATGGACCTATAGGTTGTGGATATCATTATAGATTTTCTGCCAGAAGAAGACATTATCCATATTTCAATTTAATATCCAGTGAATTGACAGAGGAGGACATCATATATGGAGGAGAAGATAAACTGTACAGTACCATAATTGATACTTATGAAAGATATAATCCCAAGCTTATTTTGATAATTCCTTCACCTATAAGCGATATAATTAACGATGATATAGAAGTTGTAGCTAAAAGGGCAAGAGAAAAAGGAATAAATGTAATCTCCATAAAGTCAGAGCTTTTTTCTCATAGAGACAAAAATTATGTTAGGAAACGAATGGCAGAGGTATCGAAACAGAAATTTGGTAAAGGCAAAAATATAGATTTTGATATAATGGGATGCGGATACACTGAGGCTCTATATGCTATGGTGGATAATGTGATGGTTGAGCAGAAGCCTATACAGAAATCCGTAAATATAGAAACCATTGGTTGGGGAAAACATGGCAAGCTGGTCATAGGTGAAGTGGAGGGTTTTTTGGCGAAAGCAGGAATTACAATAAACTCCCATTTTCCATCTACATCCTATGAAAATATAGTTACCCTGCCAAAAACATCCTTAAATATAGTAAGGAGGCTAAGATGGGCCAAGAAGATGAAGGAAAAGTTCGGGACTCCATACTTGCAAATCAACACCACCGGAAGATATTCTGGCTTAGATGGTATATGCAATTTTTATATGGATGTGGGAAAAGAGTTAGATATAGCTTTGGAAATGGAGGAGCTTGTTGATGAGGAATGGCGTAATGCTAAAGTACAGGTAGAGAATGATAGGGAAGAGATAAAGAGGCATAAGGTACTTGTTATTACTAGAAATCTACGATCCTTGCCTTATTTAATTAAAAAATATGTTCTTGACTATGGAGTTAATATTTCATGTTGTGCTGCAGTTCTTACAGATCAAAGCAGGAAGAATTTAAATATTGATGATAATATATTGGACAATCTTTTAAATAGAGTAAAGGATTCATTGAATATATACGCTCCTAACATAGAATTTGCATTAAATCCTGACGATGATAAGCTTTTACTTATGTCAAAGAATTGCGATGCGATTATGGGAACGGATGATTTTTATTATGAGAAGTTTGGAATTCCGGTGATAAATCCAATTCATGAAGATATATCCTTATCATTTGAATCTTATATTAGGACTGTAAAACGGATAAGGGATAAATTAGAAAATATAAAAAATAAACCGGATTTAATATTAAATTATTTTGACTTTGACAGAAATAACTATTTAATCCTAGATGATAAGAATATTAAATCTTCTAGAGAAATGTGGAATAGAATGTGGTTGAATAGGAAGGATGGTTAAATTAATGAAATGCTATGATTCATGTAGATTATTTGGAGCTTATCAAGCAATTTCAGGAATAAAAGACAATGTAGTACTACTTCATTCTGTAGTTGGATGCAATTTTGGAACAATGGGATTTCATTTGACAAGGGATATGTCAGATATGAGGCAATCATGTACGGTCGTAAGCGATAAAAACATTATATTTAATGGAGAAAGTTCTTTAAGAGAAGCTATAGATAATGCGATAGAGCTTTATGACCCCAAAAGTATTACTATAATTTCAGGATGTGTCTCCAGCATAATAGGTGATGATATAGCTGGTGTCTTATCATGCTATAAACATATCCTTCAAATTTACTATATAGAAGGAGCAGGATTTAAAGGAAAACTTGAAGGCGGATATGAAGACGCTCTTTTAGAATTGGCAAAGAATTTAGTTTTTAAAGAGGATAAATTTAATAATCCTTGTATCAATTTGCTTGGATTGAACTATGACGATTTTAAACTTGAAGAGGATATTGAAGAGATTAAACGTATATTGGGTAATAAGGTAGAGATTATTTGCGTAACGGCAGATTGTACCATTGAAGAGTTTTCAAATATGGGTAAGGCCCATCTGAATATAGTTTTTAAAAGAGGAAGAAAGTTGGCAGAGTTCCTTAAAAGCAATAATGGCATAGAATATTTAGAAATGGATTATCCCTATGGCATAAAAGGAGCAAATGATTTGTTGGATGCTGTGGGAAATTTCTTTGATATAGATTTTGAAGCTGAGAAGAACATTATGATGACACAGACATTAAAGAGAATGAAAAAGGCTTATGGATATCTTCAAAGCTTTTATGGATTGCCTATCTGTATTTTTGGACAAGAAGGCAGGGCAATTGGATTAAAAAGATTTTTAGAAGAGGAATTGGGAATGGACGTTGTCTGCTTAGGCATCAATGAGGAAGGTTTTGTTATGGAAGATTTTATTGAAAAGGTGTATGAAAGTGATGCAGCACTTGTCTTTGGTAGTTCCTTTGAAGGAGATATAGCTGATAGACTAGAAATACCTCTAATAAGATATCATTATCCTGTTTTCGATAGGATATCTATTTCCGATACGCCATATTTAGGGGGACGAGGAGCTGTGAATATCGTAGAAGATATATTGCACTATGTTGTAGATGGACGAAAAAATAAAGGAGCATTGTATAATGAAGAAGATTTGTGTTTACGGTAAGGGAGGAATAGGAAAATCAACAACAGTTGCTAATTTAGCTGCCGCCTTTGCATACAATGGATATAAAACAGCAGTTGTAGGATGTGATCCTAAGGCAGATTCTACTAGGAATCTTACGGGGAGAAGGATAGATACAGTTTTGGATATAATTCATAAAAGAAAAGATGGAGATATATTTGTTCTAGGATATAAGGATATTGTATGTATAGAAGCCGGAGGGCCAAGCCCTGGGACGGGTTGTGCTGGACGTGGTATTGTAGTAGCTTTGGAGGAAATTGATAGGGCTAAGTTGCTTAAAGACAGAGATATAGTGATCTATGATGTGCTGGGAGATGTAGTATGCGGAGGCTTTTCAGCGCCCTTAAGAGAAAATGTTGCCGATGATGTATATATAGTTACAACAAGTGATTTTATGTCTTTATATGCTGCAAACAATATTTGCAAGGGAATAGAAAAATATGCAAGAGAAGGTACTGTAAGGCTAGCGGGGATAATATACAATGGAAGAAGCAGCCTAGACAGTGAGGACATGGTATATGAGTTTGCCAATAGAATAGGTTCAAAAGTCATAGGGAAAATTCCTATGAGTGAGTATATCAGTAAAGCTGAAGTATGCAGACAAACAGTCATAGAAAAGTATCCGGGATCCGATATATCACGTGTATTTATGGAACTTGCACATGATGTTATGGAGAATAGTTTGGGTACAATTCCCGAATATTTAAGCTATGAGGAGGTAGAAAACCTATGTATGCCATACCTAAAGAATTAGAAAATCATCCTTGCTTTAACAATGATGCACACCATAAATATGGACGTATCCACTTGCCCGTGGCTAAAAGATGCAATATAAGCTGCAATTATTGTGACCGAAATTACCATTGTGTAAATCAAAGCAGACCAGGAGTTACAAGAAGAATAATAACACCTATGGAAGCTTTAAAATATTTAAAGGAGAATAATACATATTTTAATAAATTAACAGTTGCGGGAATAGCTGGACCTGGAGAGCCATTAGATAATGATGAAACTTTCCAAACATTGAAGCTTGTGAAAGATGAATTTCCTAATCTAATAAAATGTGTAAGTACAAACGGACTTCTCTTGTCGGATAAAGTCCAAGACTTAATTGAATCTGGAGTTTCTTCAATAACCCTTACACTGAATACTTTAAGAATAGATACTGCTATGAAAATATATTCTTCAACCGGAATTTCATGTAAAGGGCTTTCTCATAGAGAGTGGGCAGAGATGTTTTTATTTAAGCAAAGGCAGGGACTTATAGATACTGTTAAATCAGGGATTACAGTAAAACTCAACACTATATTTATTCCAGGGATTAATGATAATGAAATAGAGGAAATAGCTATGTTTGGTAAAGAAAATGGAGTATCTATGATGAATATAATGCCTCTGATTCCCCAAGGTAAGTTTAAAGGTGTTAAGGAACCTAATGTATTGGAAATAAATACAGCTAAAATGACTGCTGGTAAACATATGAATCAGTTAAATAGCTGTGGTAGGTGTAGAGCAGATGCAGTAGGACTTATAAAATAACACTCCATGTGTCTCTTTGAGATGCATGGAGTGTTTTCTATTTATTATTCTAATGCAAGTCTTTCATAATGTTTGTACAACGAATGGAATCTCCCTGAATATCCCTTTTTCCAAGGTTTTTGTTTTCCGCAAAAGTGAATAATTGAAGAATTATATATTATATAATCAAGATTATATTTACCATTGGACATTAATTTGTAATAATTATAATATCTAGGATCATAGTTATAAAGTATTTCATTGATAGGTTTTATGCTTTTAGAGTAAAGTGCATTAAGTATATCTTGATCAGGAAGGATTAGACTATTTTTATTTTTTTCTACAAAATCAAAGATTTCTTTTTCGTCAATTTCCTTTCTTTGAAGCTTAAGATTATAAAGAAGTACCCCGGAATTATAATATTCATCAATGCCATAGGGCTTAAGTCTTAATCTGTTGATACCATTTACTGCTGCTCTATCATGATATGCTGCTGCATAAAGACAATCGTCCATTTCAAGATTGTACAGTTTTTCAATACTGTTTATTATTAGGATATCTGGATCAAGATAAAGGATTTTATCCAAATCAGTGGGCAAAAACTTCACCGCTAATAGCCTGTAGTACATTTCTTTACTATAGTGCATAACTACAGGTGCATCACTAAAGTATTCATCCTTCACAGCTATTTCATGAAGACTATGACCTTTATCCTCTAGGATTTGATTTATATAATTCAGATCTTTATCCGTAAGGCTTGAATGCATGATATAAACATCAAATTTTTCTTTAGGATTATTTATCATAAGTGAGTTCAACATGACTCTTAATGGTTTGATGTAATTTGAATTTAAAGTAACAAGAATGTTCATTCATATATCTCCTTTTATATTGCTAATGCTAAGTTGTTTTGTATTAGTATAGTGTATCGTACTTTATATATTCATATATTCTTTTTATATGTTTTTAAGCAATAAATACACTATATCAATATAATAATTCATACATATTATTTTGTCAAAATTAAAAATTTTATGGATTAGTATAAGTGTGTAAATTGTAAGAATGAGGCGTGTAATTTATATATAAGTATGGCAAATAGTATGTTATACTAAAAATACACTTAGGCAACTAATAAAAAGTAAACGGAGATAAAAAATATGGTAAAAATGCTGATTAATACATTGATATGTATAAGTATTTTATTTTTAGTGACAATATTTATAATGTATAAGAGAATTAGAAAATATAAGATTCAAAATGCTATAACAAATAATTACAATAAGTTAAAACAGGCTTATCTTGATACAAGTCGTGACATCGTTTTCCTAAAGGATGAGAATTTGAAATATATATTTGTAAATAAGAACTTTGAAAAATTTAACAATATCGAGTCATCACAAATCGTAGGATATGATGATTTTCATTTTTTGGATGCAGACGTTGCCAATATTTATAAAAAGCTTGATATAGAAGTTTTGAATAAAAAAACTATTATTGTAGATGAGTCAGAATCGGAAGGTAAGGTTCTTAAAACAACGAAGTTTCCGGTTAAGCTTTTAAATGACTATTATGGTATAGGAGCATACGTAGAGGATGTGACTGAAGATTATAACAATAAGAGAAAACTGGTGGAAATAAACCATACACTTAACAAATCGAACAATCTGCTTTCTGCTATACTTGAAAGCTCTCCTGAAATCGTAATATTTGCTTTGGATACTCACTATTGTTATCTATCGTTTAACAGCAAATATAAAGAATTGGTGAAACAAAGATGGGGAATAGATATTGACATAGGCATGAATTTATTGGATCTAATAGGTGAAGACGATTATTTTGCTGAATTTAAAGAAAATATTGATAGAGCTTTAAATGGTGAGAGCCTAAAAAAGGTTGAGTGCTATGGAGATGGCGGGCAATCTACTACTCCTATTTGGCAAAATTTTTATTCTCCAATGTATTCAAGTGATGGATATATAATTGGCTTAACATGTTTTTTACTTGATATTACTGAGCGTATAAAAGCAGAAGAAAAAATTGCCTATTTAAGTTATCATGATCCATTGACGGGGCTTTACAATAGAAGATTCCTGGAGGAAGAGCTTTTTAGATTAGATATTGAGAAAAATCTTCCTATCTCTATAATTGTAGGGGATATGAATGGATTAAAATTGACAAATGATATCTTTGGTCATGCTGTTGGAGATCAACTTTTACAAAGAGTTGCAGAAATAATCAAGATGTATTGCAGGGAAGATGACATTATTGCACGTGTTGGTGGAGATGAATTTACAATATTATTGCCAAGGACTAGAGAAGAGGAAGCAGCAAAAATTATTGAGAAGGTGAAGAATAAATTTTCTCAGGAAAGAATTAAATCAATAAGGGGCAGCATATCAATGGGATGTGGTACAAAGGAATTTTTGTATGAGGATATATTAGAAATAATGGAAAATGCTGAAAAAAGAATGTATTCTATTAAAACACTTGAGAGTAAAGAACTTAAGTCTGCTACTATTAGAACGATTATCGAAACACTACATCAAGATGACCTTAAAGAAAGGGAACATGCTAGAAGGGTTGGTTCGATATGCGAAGATATTGGCAGAGCAATGAATCTTTCTGAAATAGAAACAAGGAGACTCAAAAAAGCAGCCTATCTCCATGATATAGGGAAAGTAATACTAAATGAAAGTATATTAGATTGTGATGATCTTACAGACCAAGAAAAGAAAGAAAAAATGTTATATTCTATAACAGGTTATAGAATTTTGAATTCATTTGATGATACCCTTGATTTGGCTGAAGGAGTTCTAAACCACCATGAAAGATGGGACGGATTAGGATATCCTAAAGGTCTTAAAGGTAAGGACATACCAAAATTGGCGAGAATTATTTCAATAGTAGAAGCTTATGATGAATTGACAAATCCGTCGAATGGAAATTCTAAAAGTAAAGAAGAAGCTATTGAAATAATATCAGAACAAGCAGGTTCGAGATTTGATCCTGATATTGTTGAAATATTCATTAAGATGATAACATAATTTCAAGTTTAATTCTGTTTTTTAACGGTTTTATATTCATCATAGAGTTTGAAATATGGACAATTATCAAAGGAAAAGTTTACAAACTTCTCCATTTCATCTTGATCCAAATTCATCATGCAGATATAATAATCAAGCTCATCATCGTAATCATAGTATACACAGTTATCGCAATTAGTTTTATTGTTCATTTTTAGACCTCCAAAGGTTGTCATTATTTTAACTTGTATTTAGCGTCGTTCCAGCAAATAACATAAAAATAGATTATTTTTCTAAAGTATGATATAATCTATTATATGTCAAAATTGTATTTTTAGCTAGTTATCCTATTATAAAAGATATAGATAAAATATAATTCATCCAAACATTTGGGTGAATTTTTATTTTTTTAATAAAAAAGTAATTGACAACATACTAAAATTAGTTTAACATATTAGTATTGTCTAAAAATTAGTTTAACATTAAAGTATTGAGGTGACTATATGATTGAAACAAATGCAGCGCTGAGCCTTAAGGAAACCCAGATGAAATTATCTCAGATAATGAAGCAGAAAATAAATGAGTATGATTTAAACATGGGACTATTGCACTTAACAATATTGGTACAAAAGTATCCTGGGGCAAGTCAGAAGGATTTAGCAAGTAAAATAAAAATTACCGAGGGTGCCTTTAGTACTGCGGTAAAGAGACTAATAAATCTTGATATACTAAAACAGGAAGCATTAGAAGAGGATTTAAGGTATAATAGATTAATTGTAACACAAAGAGGAAAAGAGCTCCTAAATGACTACCAGGATTATATTATCGATGTTTACAAAGAAATCTTTATTGGTCTAGATGACGATGAACTAGCTTTATTTAATAATTATCTTCAAATAATAAATCAAAATTTAGAAAAAATAAATACTAGATACAATAGAAAAAACAAATTAGTATAGGGGGGATATATTGAAAAAATTATTACCATTTATGAAAAAATATATGTTTTATGCTGTTTTATGCCCCGTATTCATGATTTTAGAGGTATTAGCTGATATTATAATACCATATTTAATGTCTCAGATAGTGGATGTAGGTATAGCAAATCGCGATATAGAATTTATTGTAAAAATAGGAATGCTTATGATAATATCTGCTTTAGTTGCTATGATATTAGGTGTTGCTAGTGCTCATTTTGGGGCAAAGGCCGGGTATGGTTTTGCAGCTGAAATTAGACAGGAATCTTTTAGAAGAGTCCAAGATTTTTCTTTTGCAAATCTTGATGAATTTACTGTCTCCTCACTTATTACAAGACTTACCAATGACTGTAATACCATAGGTCAGGTTACGATGATGAGTCTTAGAATGGCAGTTAGAGCACCATTTATGATGATATTTGCTCTTATTATGGCAATGAGTATAAATGCTTCGTTAGTCAGGGTATTTCTCATATCCATACCAGTATTAGTAATTGCTATTGGAACAGTTTTGGTAAAATCAAGACCGCTATTTTTAGCACTTCAGACTAGGGTTGATAGGGTTAATGCAGTTATTCAGGAAAATTTAATAGGTATTAGAGTTGTAAAATCCTTCAACAGGCAAAAACATGAAGAGGAAAAATTTAAAGAACGTAATGATGATTTAAGAAACAATGCATTAAAAGCAGTCTCTTTAGTAATAACTTTATTTCCAATTTTGAATCTTGTAATTTATTCTACTATCATTGCAGTGCTATGGTTTGGGGGTAAACAGGTTACAGCTGGTAATATGGGAGGAGGAGAATTAATCTCATTTATAACATATATTACTCAGGTATTGATGTCTCTGATGATGATATCTTTCTTCTTTATGCAATTGCTTCGTGGTTCTGCATCTGTCAGTAGAATTTCAGAAATCATGGAAACAAAATCAGAAATAAAAGAAATTTCAAATCCTGAGTTGTTATTAAATGATGGTTCCATAAGATTTAAAAATGTAAGCTTTAAGTATCCTGGAAGTAAAGAAAATATACTAAGAGATATAGACTTGGAAATTAATTCAGGGGAGATAGTAGGGATTATAGGTTCTACAGGGTCTTCAAAGTCTACGCTAGTCCAACTGATTCCGAGACTATATGATGTAAGTGACGGAATGCTTAATGTTGGAGGAAGAGATGTTAAGGAATATGATATAAAGGCATTAAGGGATCAGGTAGCATTTGTTTTGCAGAAAAACACTTTATTTTCCGGTACCCTTCGTGAAAATATGAAATGGGGTAATGAAAATGCTACAGATGAAGAAATCATTCAGGCTTTGAAACACGCACAGGCTTGGGAGTTTGTTTCACAATATGATGATGGGTTAGACCATATAGTTGAACAGGGTGGAGATAATTTCTCCGGAGGACAAAAGCAAAGACTTAGTATTGCCAGAGCCCTGATGAAGTCACCTAAGGTAATTGTTTTAGACGATTCAACCAGTGCTGTTGATATGACCACAGATGCAAAGATTCAGCGTGCTTTTAAGGAAGATCTCGGAGATGTTACTACAATAATAATTGCTCAAAGAATAGCATCCATTCAACATGCTGACAAGATAGTCGTATTACATGAAGGTCAGGTTGAGGCCGTTGGAAATCATAATGAATTAATAGATATATCCCCTATATATAAGGAAATATATGAGTCACAACAGAAAGGAGTGGTTGGTGAATGAAGCAAATGAAACAACTACGTCCAAAGGATTCTAAAAGAACACTTATAAGATTATTTAGTTACTTTAAATTCAATAAGGGATTATTTTTTGGTGGTATATTTTTTATAATATTTAGTGCCGCAGCTGAAATAGGTGCCAATGGTATGTTAAGTCCTATTATTGACTCTCTTATAACGAATAGTGACAGGTCATTGTTTATCAGATATATAATGATAATGGCAATTCTTGTAGTGATTATATCATTGGGACAATATTTTGGTAATCTATTTATGGCAAAACTTGCCCAGAAAACAGTCCATAAAATACGTCAGGATATGTTTTCGCATATGGAAAAGTTATCAATTTCATATTTTGATACCCATGCTCATGGGGAATTGATGTCTTCATTTACGAATGACGTAGATATGCTGAACCAATCCTTAGAGCAAAGTGTGTCACAGATTATAATCTCAGTGGTAACAGTAATAGGCTCTTTTGCTATGATGATATATTTAAGCCCTATTTTGACTATTGCAGTCGTATTGATGCTATTTGTAATGTTTGGTGCAGTAAGTATTATTGGAAAGAAATCAGCCAAAAACTTTCGTAATCAGCAGTCAGCTTTGGCTGGTATGAATGGTTATATCGAAGAAATGATGTCGGGACAGAAGGTTGTTAAAGTATTTAATTATGAGAAAAGAGCTATTGAAGATTTCAATAAGAGAAATGAGGAGCTTCGTCAGGCAAGTACATTGGCTTCAACATATGGTGTAATGCTAATGCCTGTTATGGGTAGTTTATCCTATGTACTATATGCTCTTGTATCCATGCTAGGATCTTATCTTGTATTGCTAAATAAGATGAGTGTAGGAAATATTGCTGCCTACCTTCAATTTACAAGGAGCGTATCAAGACCTATTACACAGGTATCCAATCAACTAAACACTCTCTTTGCAGCTTTAGCTGGAGCTGAAAGAATCTTCAGTATAATTGATGAGGAAATTGAGATTGATATTGGTGATGTAAGATTGGAGAATGATTGTAACGGTAAAGGAAACAAATGCTGGAAAATTCCAAGGGATAATGGAGAATTTGATCTAGTTCCACTTAATGGATATATAACCTTCAAAGATGTTAACTTCGGTTATGTACCTGGACAAAGGGTATTGCATGATGTGAACCTTTATGCAAAACCAAGTCAAAAAATTGCTTTTGTAGGTTCAACAGGAGCTGGCAAAACTACTATCACTAATCTTATAAACAGATTTTATGAAATAGATGATGGAGAAATCTTATATGATGGAATAGATATCAAGCGAATAAATAAATATGACTTAAGAAGCACAATGAGTATAGTTCTTCAGGATGTCCATCTATTTGAAGGAACTATAGCTGATAACATAAGATATGGAAGGCTTGATGCAACAGATGAGGAAGTAAAGGAAGCTGCTAAGCTTGCAAATGCACATTATTTCATCAAGCATTTACCTCAGGGATATGATACTGTGCTTACAGCAGATGGACAAAACCTATCACAGGGAGAAAGACAGCTTTTATCAATTGCAAGAGCAGCTGTAGCAGATCCGACTATTTTGATACTTGATGAAGCTACATCATCTGTAGATACAAGAACAGAAAAGCTTATAGCAGAAGGCATGGATAAGTTGATGTCAGGAAGAACGACCTTTGTTATAGCTCATAGACTTTCTACAGTTCGTGATTCCAATGCTATTATGGTATTGGAACATGGAGAAATCATAGAAAGAGGAGACCATGATGAATTGATGGCAATGAAAGGTCGTTACTATAATCTAAATACTGGAGCTATTGAATTAGATTAGCTAATAAAATCCCCCACATTTGTGAGGGATTTTAGTTTTATATTAATTCTTAATCTTGATTAAGATATCTGTACTTATCCTCAAGTGGTTCGATAGAGCTAATTATGCAACTGCCCATACAAACTTCTTCGTTATATAGTACGGCTATCTGACCAGGGGTCACAGCTTTAACAGGGTAATCATAAATTATATGAAGATTTCCGTTATCCAGCATATGTACAGTTACATCTATATCAGCCTGTCTATATCTGAATTTTGCTGTACATTTCATTGGAAATTTAGGAGCTTTACCTAATATCCAGGAAGGATTTTCTCCAATTAGTGAAGTGGAAAATAATGCCGGATGATTCTCACCCTGTGCTACATATACAATATTATTTTTTAGACTCTTTCCCGCAACAAACCAAGGCTCACCGGAGCCTACCCCACCTATACCAATTCCCTTTCTCTGGCCCAATGTATAATGAATAAGTCCAGTATGCCTACCTACTTTTTTACCTTCTACATCCAATAAATTTCCTTCAGTTGCCAAAAGATATTTATCTAGAAATTCATCAAAATTTCTTTCGCCTATAAAACATATACCCGTTGAATCCTTTTTAGAAGCAGTATAGAGTCCATGTTCTCTGGCTAACTCTCTAACTCTTGGTTTATCTAAATTACCTATAGGAAAAATTGTTTTTGCAAGAGCTTTTTGACCTATCCTTGAAAGAAAATAGCTTTGATCTTTATTTCTATCCTTACCTCTCAGTAGGTAATATTCGCCATTTCGCTTCTCTACTTGAGCATAATGACCCATGGCTATATAATCACCATCAAGTTTCATTGCATAATCAAGAAATGAATTGAATTTAATCTCTTGATTACACATTACATCTGGATTTGGAGTTCTACCGTTTTTATATTCTTCTAAGAAGTAGGTAAATACTCTATCCCAGTATTCCTTCTCAAAATTTATTGTATAATAAGGGATATATAACTGATTAGCTACCCTTCTGGCATCATCTGAATCCTCGGTAGCAGTACATACACCATCTTCATCCTTTTCATCCCAGTTTTTCATAAACAGTCCAACGACATCGTAACCTGCTTGTTTAAGTAATAAGGCTGATACAGATGAATCTACTCCTCCGCTCATGCCTAATATTACTCTTTTTGACATAGTTTCACCTTCTTTAAAATATACTATAGCGTTATCTTATCATACTTACCATATTATTTACCAGAAATTTTAAAAATTATTATACTAACAAGGTTGACAAGCATCATTATTAATGTTATCATGAAACAAATCAAAACTTAATAAAAATCCTCATCCTTTGGGTGAGGTAGAGGCGCGATTGATATGAGTAACTATAGGGAGGCTGGAAACCGTTGAATTATAGTAAAAGGAAATATCGCCGAAGCTTCAGATACCAAAGTCTGTTGCTGGGACTATATCGAAAAGGTATAGGACTGTCATCATAGTATTAGCTCGGTACTTTGATGTTGTGCTATCTCACAATGAGCAAGAAAGGAGAGAGGATTGTCGTAGCTTGCTATATGCATATTAGCACCTGACGATTCGTTAGGTGTATTTTATTTATTCAAATTTATTTAAGGTAGTTTGACATAGTATTATAAATTTTGTAATTGATATAAGGAGAGATTGAAATGAAAAGAAGATTATCGTTAGTTCTAGTATCATTGATGTTAATAAGTACATTGCTTACAGCTTGTTCATCACAACCTAAGTCAGATGTGCCAGCGTCATCTGAAACACCAGCACCTTCGGGAAAAGATACATTTGTAATAGGTCTCGAAGCAGGATATGCACCATTTAACTGGACTCAAATGGATGATTCAAACGGTGGTGTAGCGATGCAAGATAGTGCCGAATATGCCGGAGGATATGATGTAGAAATAGCAAAAAGAATTGCTGAAGGATTAGGTAAAGAATTAGTAATAGTTAAAACCGAATGGGATGGTCTCCTACCAGCATTGACATCAGGTATGATTGATGCAATAATCGCTGGAATGTCACCTACTGCAGAGAGAGCAGAATCAATTGATTTTACCGATAATTATTATAAATCTGATTTAGTTATGGTAGTAAAGAAAGGCGGAGCATATGAAAATGCCAGTTCAATTAAAGATTTCAAGGGAGCAAAAATCACAGCACAATTAAATACTTTCCACTATTCTGTAATTGACCAAATAGAAGGTGTAAAAAAGGAAACTGCAATGGATAATTTTCCGGCTATGAGAGTTGCTTTGGAGACTGGAATTATTGATGGTTATGTATCTGAAAGACCAGAAGCAGTAAGTGCATCATCTGCAAATCATAATTTTGCCTTTGTAGAATTTGAAGATGGTTTTGAAACATCAGATGATGATACAGCTATAGCGGTAGGCTTACAAAAAGGTAGTGAATTAGTCGAAAAGATAAATGAAGTGTTAAGTGGAATTTCTGAAGAAGAACGTCAAAGTATTATGGATGCAGCAATTCAAAATCAACCAGCTGCTCAATAGTAAATTGAAACTGGCTATTCCTAATATAGCCAGTTTTAACATGTAACGAGGAGGGTATTAAGGTGAGCTTTGATACAATAGTAAGCATATTTATAAAAAATTGGCCAATGTTTTTAAGAGGAGCAGGTACGACTATCCTCATATCTATCATTGGTACAATAATAGGATTAATAATAGGACTAATAATCGGTATCGTCCGTACAATTCCATTGCCAAACAAAGGTATTAAAAGAATAACGCTAATTGTTGCCAATAAAATCCTTTCTATTTACATTGAGTTTTTCCGAGGAACACCAATGATAGTTCAGGCGATGGTAATTTTCTACGGTACAGCACAGGCCTTTGGAATACAAATGAATAGAGTATTTGCTGCTTTGCTGATAGTTTCTATCAATACCGGGGCATATATGTCAGAGATAGTACGTGGGGGAATTGTATCTATCGATAATGGGCAATTTGAAGCTGCACAGGCAATTGGCATGAACCATATGCAAACTATGATGAATGTTATTTTGCCACAGGTAATAAGAAATATTCTACCTGCCACAGGCAATGAGTTTGTCATCAATGTAAAGGATACATCAGTATTAAATGTAATATCAGTTACAGAATTATTCTTTCAAACCAAATCAATTGCAGGGGCAACCTTCAAGTTTTTCGAACCATATTTTATTGCAAGTATTATTTACTTAATAATGACGATAACCATTACAAGAATATTACGTTATATTGAAAGAAAGATGGATGGACCTGCGGACTTTATAATGGCAGGAAATCAAATGCAGGTACAATCACCTGATAGTATTGCATACAAAAGTCATACAAACAATAGAAAATTATAAGGGGGAGAACTATGGAAAAGGTAGTCGATATTCAACACTTGAGTAAAACATTTGGTACTCATGAGGTTTTAAGAGATATAGACTTTTCGGTTAAAAAAGGCGAAGTAGTAACTATTATTGGTTCGTCTGGTTCAGGTAAATCAACTCTCCTTCGTTGTATAAATTTATTAGAGAAGCCAAGCAGCGGTCAAATAATATATAATGGTGAAGATATACTAGACGATGAACATGATATATATGAATATAGAACTAAATTAGGTATGGTATTTCAACAATTTAATTTGTTTAACAATCATGATGTTTTAAGCAATTGTACGGTAGGACAGATAAAGGTATTGAAAAGAAGCAAGGAAGAAGCAGAAAAAATTGCTATGAAATATTTACAGGTTGTAGGCATGGACAATTATATAAATGCAAAACCAAGGCAACTATCAGGTGGTCAGAAACAAAGAGTTGCTATAGCAAGAGCACTTTCTATGGAACCCGATGTTATGTTATTTGATGAACCAACATCAGCATTGGATCCGGAAATGGTTGGAGAGGTACTTAAGGTTATGAAGGATTTAGCAGAAAGTGGACTTACAATGCTTGTAGTAACTCATGAAATGGGATTTGCAAAGGAAGTATCTGATAGGGTAGTATTTATGGATCAGGGAGTAATAGCGGAAGAGGGAACTCCTGAACAAATTTTCAATAACCCTGTTCAGGAAAGAACTAGAGAATTTTTAAAGAGAATAATAAACAAAGAATAAACCTTTTTAACTTGACAAATATTTTGTCTAGTAGTATTGTAAATAGAAATAGTAATAAACCAGTGAAAAAGAATAGTAGACATTTAGGTACTATATCAAAGAGAACTGCAGGAGGTGTGATTGCAGTATATAGAAAAATGTTGAATGGACTTTTGAGGGCAGCCCGAAATGTAAAGAGTAGGAGCTGACGGGATCGTACCTGTTATAAATACGGCGCATATGATAGTATGTGGCAGAGAGGATTTCTTATTAAAGATCAATTTGGGTGGCACCGCGATATGATTATTCGTCCCAAGTATTTACGTATGTAAATACTTGGGACTTTTTATTTTGTTTTTTGAAAGGAGATGGTTTTATGGATAGTGGTTGGTGGTGCTATAGATAGGAATAAAAGAGAGGAGATTAAAATGAAAAAGATATTTGGATTAATTTTATTATTAGCAGTAGGACTATTTACAGGTTGTACTAAAGATACAGAGGCAGCAAAAGGATTAGCAGAAAAGAAACAATATACAATCGGAATTACACAGTTTGGTGAACATGCTTCATTGGATAATTGTAGAGAAGGGCTAATAGGTGGACTTGAAGAAGAAGGATTTGTTGAAGGAGAAAATTTAACAATAATATATGAAAACGCGCAATTTGATACAGGAACTTCAAATCAAATAGCACAAAACTTTGTTTCTAAGAAGGTTGATATGATTGCAGCTATAGCAACACCTGTAGCTCAAAGTGCATTTAATGCAGCAAAGGATACAGATATTCCAGTAATCTTTACTGCTATTACAGATCCTAGAGCTGCTATGTTAACAGAAGGAAATGTAACGGGAACTAGCGATAAACTACCAGTTGAAGCTCAACTAAAGTTAATAAGAGCAATGCTTCCTAAAGCCAAAAAAATAGGAATTCTTTATACAACAAGTGAAGTTAATTCACTATCTACATTAGAAGAATATAAGTCGTTGGCAGAGCATTATAACTTTGAGATAATCGATATGGGAATATCAGCTGCTGCTGATATTCCATTGGCGATGGATAGAATATTACCACAGGTTGATGCTATGACAAACCTAATAGATAATACAGTAGTTGGTTCTTTGCCAGTAGTAGTATCAAAGGCCAATGAAAAGAACATTCCTGTATTTGGTAGTGAAATAGAACAGGTTAAACTCAATTGTGTAGCTTCAGAAGGAATTGAATATGTCGAACTTGGAAAGCAGACGGGAAGAATGGCAGCACAAATTTTACGAGGCGAAAAAACAGCAGATGAAATACCATACGAAGTAGTCGAGGGAAGTAGTCTTTATATAAATAGCAATGTAATGGACAATCTAGGTCTTTCATTACCACTGGAATATATGGACAGAGCAATAGATGTAGTTGAAAACTAAGGAGAGTATTTATGGACATATTAATAGGAATACTTGAACAAGGACTAATATATTCAATAATGGCATTAGGGATATACATTACCTATAAGGTTTTAAATTTTCCGGATCTAACTGTTGATGGAAGCTTTCCATTGGGAGCCGCAATCACTGCATCATTGATGACTAATACTGATAGTGCATTGATTAGCTCAATAACACTTGGTCACAATCCATATATAATTTGTATCTATGCATTAATTTCAGGAGGAATTGCAGGACTTATTACGGGTATTATTCATGTTAAGTTTAAAGTAAGGGATTTGATTTCTGGAATTATAACAATGACAGGTCTTTATTCTATTAATCTTAGAATTGCAGGAAGTGCAAATGTACCTATATTTAATATGGATACAATATTTTCAAATAATTTTGTCTATAATTTATTTCCAAAAGCATTACTAAAATACAATGTTTTAATAATCGGCTTTGCAATCACCTTTGGTATAAAACTAATATTAGATATATATTTAAGGACAAAATCAGGATATTTATTAAGAGCAGTAGGGACCAATTCAGTCTTGGTTACTACATTAGCTAAGGATAGTGGTAATGTAAAGATACTAGGTATAGTTATAGCTAATTCATTAGTAGCACTTGGAGGAAGTATTATGATGCAGCAACAGGGATTTTTTGAAATAACAATGGGTACCGGTGCAATGGTATTAGGGCTTGCCTCCGTTATAATCGGTACTAATTTATTCAAGAAAATTAACTTTGTTAAAGCAACTACTGCAGTAATATTTGGATCTATGATATATAAGGCATCAATGTCAGTTGCAATGGATATTAGCTTTACGAAGGCAAGTGATATGAGGCTAGTGACTTCAATATTATTTTTAATAATTTTAATAGCCGGTCAAGTGAAAAATAAGAAGGTGAAGATTTTTGTTAGAGTTAAAGAATATTTACAAGACATTTAACGAGGGAACGGTTAATGAATCAAAATTATTTAGTGATTTTAATTTAAAAGTTGAGAAAAATGATTTTGTTTCTATAGTTGGGAACAATGGAAGCGGTAAGACCTCATTAATTAATATAATTTGTGGTAGCCTTGATATAGATAAAGGACAAATAATTGTAAAAGGTGAAGATATCACTAAAAAGAAGGATTTCTTGAGATATCAAAATATAGGCAGAGTTTATCAGGATCCTTCAATGGGAACATGTACAGAAATGACTGTTCTTGAAAATATGGCTTTAGCAGACAATAAGGGTAAATCCTATAATCTAGGAAGAGGGACAAGAAAGAATCGTATTAGCTATTATAAAGAAAGCTTAAGTAAGCTTAATCTAGGTCTAGAGAATAAATTAAATATAAAAGTAGGAGAGCTTTCTGGCGGACAACGTCAAGGAATGGCATTATTGATGGCAACTATGACTCCAATTGAGTTTCTAATATTGGATGAACATACTGCGGCATTAGATCCAAAGACAGCAGATATTGTCATGGAGCTAACCTGTAAAGTAGTAAGAGAAAAGAATATAACTACAATAATGGTTACTCATAATATCAAATATGCTTTAGAATATGGTAATAGAATTATAATGCTGAATCAAGGAAGGATTGCATTAGATAGAACAAACGAAGAAAAAGAGGACTTAACTGTTGATAAAGTATTTTCTATATATTGACTTAATAACAGAAAAAACATTGCAAATTAAGTGAATTTGAGGTAATATTTTTCTTAAGGCAGGAATACTGCAGATAGTTTCTTGTAGCTTAAAGTGATTTAGAGGAGAAAATACTATTGAAAAAAATAATTGGTAAGATATTATATTCTTTTACACAGTTTATATCATTTTTAATGGAACTTTTAATAAATATTATTGATGTAATTGTGACTCTTGTGGCTAGTATTGCAAGAGGCTTAGTTGCAATATTGGGTGCAGGCGGATGTTTGTTTCTAGTACTTATGGGACCGTTTGGGATAGCACTTCTAATGAATCCTGTAACCCTTGTATTGATATTGTTTTTTGTTATATTTCCTATATTAGGCACTAAATTTGTATCATACTTAAAGTACATTAAGTATATGATTACTGAATATTTATTTGATACGGCTGACAACTTGATGAGGGGAAAGAAGAAGGAATACAATACTTTTAATGAATACGGCGATAAGTATAAAAGAATGGAAGAGGAAAGACTTAGAAGAGAACAGCAGCAGAGGCAGCAGGAAGAGCAAAGACAATGGGAGGAAAGATTTAGACAATGGAATGAATATCAAAACTATCAAAATCAACAGTATGGTAATTATTGGGATAGTGGTCAATTTAATTATGGAGGGCAGACATATGCGAATCCAGCTACTGAATTTAAATTGAAATTTGAAAAGAGCTGTGATTTATTAGGAGTAAGTTATGATGCAGATAAATATCAGATAAAACTTGCTTATAGGAAAAAAGCAAAGGAATATCATCCGGATATAAACAAGGCCCCTGATGCAACAAAGATGTTTCAAGAGATTAATGATGCATATGAATTTTTAAGCGATGAGAATATAGAAAGATATAAGAATTTATAATAAAGAAAGGTTGCTTATTACAAGTAACCTTTCTTTGATAAAAATCTAACTAAATTGACATTGTAAATTTTTAAATATACAATAAATTCTGTGGTTTTATCTTTATATTAAAAATATTAGGAGGAGTTACGGTGAGTTTTTTGATTGACGGGATTTTAATGATCACGTGGCAGCAGTTACTTATGATATGTATAGGTGGGTTGCTAATATACTTAGCTATAAATAAAGGATTGGAGCCAGCACTTCTACTTCCTATGGGATTTGGGGCAATTCTTGTCAATATACCGCTATCAGGTGTTTTAAACCAAACACTATCAGGTATAGGTGAGGTCAGAGGAATTATAGACTGGTTATTTGAGGTTGGAATCGAGGCTTCAGAGGCAATGCCTTTATTACTATTTATAGGTATAGGAGCTATGATAGATTTCGGTCCATTACTATCAAATCCTAAGCTTTTATTATTTGGAGCAGCAGCACAATTCGGTATATTTGCCACTATAACATTAGCTACATTATTTGGGTTCAATTTGGCAGATGCAGCAGCCATAGGAATAATAGGAGCAGCTGATGGACCAACTTCTATTTTAGTATCACAGGTGTTAAAAAGTAATTATATAGGACCAATTGCAGTAGCAGCTTATTCTTATATGGCCCTAGTACCGATAATTCAGCCAATTGCCATAAAGATGTGTACAACAAAAAAGGAAAGATCAATAAGAATGAAATACAATCCAAAGAGCGTATCTAAACTTACAAGAATCTTATTCCCTATTATTGTATCTATTATAGCAGGCCTTGTAGCGCCAGCTTCAATATCCTTGGTTGGATTTTTAATGTTCGGAAACTTAATCAGAGAATGTGGAGTTTTAAGCTCTTTGTCTGAAACTGCACAGAATGATCTTGCAAATTTGATTACATTACTATTGGGAATAACAATTTCAGCTAGCATGAAGGCGGAGACATTTGTACGTTTTGATACTATGCTAATTATGGGATTAGGTTTGTTGGCTTTTATATTTGACACCATAGCCGGTGTAATGTTTGCTAAGTTCTTGAATTTATTTAGTAAAACTAAAATCAATCCAATGGTTGGAGCTGCAGGGATATCAGCTTTCCCTATGTCAGCTAGAGTAATACAAAAGATGGGATTAAAAGAAGATAATCAAAACCACCTGTTAATGCATGCAGTAGGAGCTAATGTATCTGGACAGATAGCCTCAGTTATAGCTGGTGGTGTAATCATAAGCGTAATGAACGGACTTATTTAGGAGGGAGAAAAGATGAACGCAGATGTATTTAATTCTCTTATGCTGATGGGAAAAGGTATGGCAGCAATTTTCTTTGTAATAATCATTATATATGCAGTAGTTAACATATTACTAAAAATGACTAAAAACAAATAATAAAAAGCTCATCAAAATGAGAAACACTGTCCTTCTTAGGATGAAAGGAATAAACTTTTTCAGTGTACTCATTAAATGATGAGCTTGTTTTTCTATTTATTTAAAAAATCATATGCAAACTGAGCTGCCAGAGCCGAAGACATGTGAATTGTCCTTTCATCTACTAGGAACATATCACTATGATTATTATGAATTGCTCCTATTTCAGGATTATAACAACCTGAGAATCCATAAAATCCCGGTATATCGATGGTTAAGAAAGAAAAGTCTTCTGCACCTGTAACCTTAGTCATTAGTTGTATTACATCTTCACCATAAAGTTTAACAGCTGCATCATGTGCAATTTTATTTAGCTCTTCGCTATCGTTAATAACGGGATTAGTTAAATAATCATATTCCAGTCGCGCAGTTACTCCTAAAGCCAATGCGGTGTTTTCTATTATAGTTCTCAACTCACCTTCAATTGAATTTCTTAATTCATTGTTAAAGGCTCTTGTGGTTCCTTCCATTTCAACATGATTAGCTAGTATATTCCATCTTTGACCACCATTTATGGTTCCAATTGTAACAACAGCAGCATCCAGAGGATCTTTTCTTCTACTTATATAAGATTGTACGTTCATAGCTATTGAGCAGGCTGCAATCAATGCATCATGTCCCATGTGCGGAGCAGATCCATGTGAGGATACTCCATCAACTATTATTTTGAACTTATCACAAGAAGCCATTCTTTCGCCGCCTTCAAGACTGAACTTACCAGCCTCTACACCTGACCATATATGATTTCCGTAAACTGCATCTACATCATCTAAATAACCATTGTTTAAATAGTATTTAGCACCTTGAGCAACTTCTTCTCCTGATTGAAACAAAAGTTTTACTGTGCCACTCAATTCATCTTTAAGTTCCATCAATATCTTTGCTGTGCCTAATTGTACAGCCATATGTATATCATGACCACAAGCATGCATATTGCCGTTTGTTGAAGCAAAAGGTAAATTAGTATGTTCCTCAACAGGAAGTGCATCTATATCCGCTCTAAGCATTATAGTCTTGCCGGGTTTACTACCTTTGATAATACCAATACATCCTGGAAAATCAGAAAAGGTAATTACCTCAATGCCCATTTTTTCCAATTCTTCAACTATCTTTTTTGTAGTTTCCACCTCTTGTAGGCTTAGCTCGGGTATTTGATGCAGTATTCTTCTTTGCTCAATTATATAATCCTTATACTTTTCTGCTAATTCTCTTATATCCATAAAAATCCCCTTTCAAAAGTTATAATGAACCCAGGTAGAAAACTCTACCCGGGTTTAAATTAAGAATAATATTATCATATATCTACGAAAAATTAAATACTATTTTGCTTTTTCCTTAAGAAAATCATATGCAAATTGTGCATACAATGCTGAACCTCTGTGTAGTACATCTTCATCTACAGTAAACTTGTCATTATGATTAGAAACCATTGGTTGATGCAAAAGAAAGACCTGTATGTTCTTCAACTGGAAGAGCATCAATATCAACACCTCACTTTATATGGTAAAAGCCATCTTGAAAATTACCCAGGGGGAAGTATTATTCCACCTGGGTAATTTAATTTAATATTGTACAAATCTAGAGTAGATTCACAAATAGACCTGCAATGACAACTGATGTTATAGTTACTGTTATAAAACCACCTACAATCATCATTGGAAGCATTTTCCTCGGCTGCGCTCGGAATGACAAACTACTGTCATCCTCAGCCTATCAGTATAATCACTGCTATCGAAGAATCTCGGGTTTGTATTTAAGGTTTAAATCAAAATGTCCAATTGCCTTTCTCAAACAACTTAACAACATTTTCATTTTTCTCATATGCAGTAATCTCAAATTCAGGTCCACCAACCATAAAGTCCACGTGAATTAAACTATAATTTGCTCCTTTTGCACTCAATTGTTCCTGAGTCAATTTGGAGCCATTTTGCATTGCATAGGCATATGCTCTTCCTAGTGCGAAATGGCATGAAGCATTTTCATCAAATAATGTATTGTTAAATAAAATCCCCGTATTTGAAATAGGAGAATCATCCTGTACCAATGCTATTTCTCCTAAATATTTTGCGCCTTCATCATTTTCTAAAAGTTTTTCCAATACATCATAGCCTTTTTTAGCATAGAAGCTCATGACTTTTCCGTCCTTGAACTCAAATCCAAAATCTTCTACAAGCTTCCCATTTACACTAAGAGGTTTTGTAGCTTTTAAACATCCATTTACTTTCAATCTATGTGGAGTAGTAAATACCTCTTCTGTTGGCATATTCGCAACATAGGCATGACCAGCTTGACTTTCTTTGGAACCACCCATCCAGAAATGATCCTCAGCTAAATATACCTCTAAGTCTGTACCGGGACCCTTTAATATCAGCTTTTCAAATTGCCTGTCATTTAAATAATCTCTGTATTTTTTCAGGTTCTTATCGTGTATGTTCCATGCTTTGACAGGATCCTCCTGATCAACTCTAGTTGCTTGGAACACTTTTCCCCAAAGTTTTTTTATTGCTGCTTTATCATCTAATTCAGGGAATACTGATTTTGCCCATGCAATAGATGGCATTGCAATTATAGTCCATTTGGTGAAACCAGTCATACGATACTGCATGACGTGTGCCATTGCATGTGAAGAGGATTTTTGACTCCTTGCTATCTTATCTCCGTCAACATTTTTAAGCAGTTCTGGATTAGGAGCCTTAATTATCAAATGGTGATAGTTGTCCTTATACATTGATTCCAATGCATTTATCTTCCAATCGGGATAACTGTCGAATACAAAATCCTTACCATATTCATATCGTGATAAGGTTATTTCATCATCATCCAAAAGTAATTCAACATGTTTTGCGCCAGCTTCATAGGCTTTTTTTGCTATTTTTCTAGCTAAAGGTAAGGTGTCAGCATTACCTGCTATAATCAAGCCTTCCCCTTCCTTAAGATTTATTCCAACCTTTATGGCTAGCTCCGCATATTTTTCTAAGTTCTTTTCTAAGTTCATTTGCACTCCCCCTTATATCTAATACCATCATTTTACCATACTTGATATTGTTAAATGTACATATTTTTATGTCATTTCGACTAAGCAGGAGAAAGGTGCTCTTTTACAATTAGCAAAACGTTACTATTCAAAGTTAATCGATTGTTATCGCATACATTCTTGTCATCCTGAGTTTTACAGTATGATTACAGCT
>ENA-UOOK01000923-UOOK01000923.1-fermentation-metagenome-genome-assembly--contig:-NODE-923-length-39515-cov-5.233604_pt1 | contig 39515 bp, 33 predicted proteins | sample MGYA00245777_ERZ724023 | MGnify/ENA primary metagenome ERZ724023 (study PRJEB28704, sample SAMN03018312) | fermentation metagenome | biome: anthropogenic terrestrial biome; feature: soil; material...
AAATAAGAAAGAAAAGCTTACATCCGCGGAATGGAAAATTATAAAAAAACATTCTCAATACGGATATGAGATGATAAAGGATATTCCCGGCATCAGCCAGGGTGTTCTAACAGGTGTGCTTCAGCACCATGAACGGATGGACGGTTCCGGGTATCCGGGCAAGCTTTCCGGAGACAATATCGGGCTGCACGCAAAAATCATCGCTGTGGCTGACGTGTACGATGCCATGACCCAAAATCGGGTATATAAAAGAAAGGTATCTCCGTTTGAGTCCTTTCGGATGTTTTTGACAAGCGGCATATGCAGCTTTGATACCCATGTTCTGGGGGTCTTTTTAAAACATCTGCCGGCTTATTACATCGGGGAAAGAGCGAGGCTGAACAATGGGCTACAGGGTGAAATCGTATATATACCTCCCCATGACGTGATATACCCCATTGTACAGATCGGGTCAAATTTCCTTGATCTTTCAAAGGATGAACAATTGAAGGTGGTTGATATTATGGGGTAAAATATCAGATATAATTCAAAGGATGGGCGCGCGTATTTTTAAGACAGGAGGCCTGTAATGGAGATTAAAAAGGTGGGGAGCAGGGGGACTCTTATTACATTTTATGATCTGGGCATAGCAACAAATATTTACGTCATTCATGGGAAGAAATATACCTATATGATCGACACTTATTTAGGCCCCGATATCATGAAGCCGGTGAAGGATCTCATAAAAGGAGCCCATGACAAAACGCCTGTCATCATCATAAACACCCATAGCCACTGGGATCATGTTTGGGGCAATAGCCTGTTTTCCGGCTCCATTATCATAAGCCACAAAAAATGCAGGGAATATATGCAGTCGGAGGGACTAAAGGAGCTTAAAGAAAACGCAAAATATCAAAAGGGGGAGGTTATTCTTACCTACCCTAATCTGACCCTGACAGACAAGCTGTGCTTTGAGGAAGACCACCTTCTCATTTGGCATACTCCCGGCCATACAGACGATTCAATATCAATTTTGGATATGGCAGACGGGGTTCTTTTTGCCGGCGATAATCTGGAACGGCCCATCCCATACCTCATGTCAAAAGAGCTCGTCCGGTATATTGATACATTGCAGGATTATCTGAAGATCGATGCCGGTATTCTCATCGGCGGGCATACGGCCTGCGAGGATAAAAAGCTGGCAGAGGATAATCTTGATTATGTGAGAAGGGTTTTATCCGGCGAAAGCATAGTGATGGAATCCAAAGAATTCGAGGAATATCACAGGGTGAATCTGGAATATTTGAATCAGAAGGCATAAGAGCTTTCATAGATATTCTTTTAAAACGATTTGCTTTCCATTTTTGATTTACCCCATCCGATAAGCAGGGAAACTAAGAATGACGCAATAAATTATACCGCCTATCGTTATCCCCACGCTGGGACCGGTTGCGCGTTTTAAAGCCCGCTTTAATATTTTTATCACTTCACTAAATAACAGTAATGCTTATTTCACATAGGTCTGCAACCGTGTAATAAACGTATGCTCTAAGAATATAGTATTTATTTAGGCAAATCAAGTGAAATAGAAATGAAGAGAGCATTAAAGCAGGGAGAATCCCCCTGCTTTAATGTTTTTAGGAGTTGTACGCCAATTTATAATACAATGATTCTGTCTTAGTACACAAACAATAAAACGAAAGTTGATTTATTCATAAGCCGATGGCGCCGCAGGTTTTCCCATTCCTCTTTCAACCCATGTAACCAATAAAAAGGAGATAATTCCCAGGGCGCTGCCAAATACAATTGGCAATATTCCAAACGGGGATTTCATGAACTGCCATATAAGAACTGCAATGGATCCAATAATGATGGAGACAATGCCTGCGTTTTTGGTAGCATTCTTGACTGTTAATCCCAGTCCGTATGCTGCGAAAGGTCCTGCCGATCTTAAAGCGAACGCGAATAAATTTAATGTTACCAGGCTGATGTTAAACAGGGCAATTACAGCACTTAGTGCGCAGATGATAACATTGCTGCTCCTTGTGAGAAATATGATTTTTCTATCTTCTATCTTAGGATTAATGAATCTTTGATAAATGTCTTTGATGATAATGGTGGAGGCACACAGCAGGTTGGAATCTGCGCTGGACATGGTAGCTGCAACGATTGCTGCGGCAACTGCACCCGTTACCCAGGAAGGGGCATAGTTTTTGGTCGCATACATGAGAGCGGTTGTGCCTGCTCCTCCATCCAGCTTTGGATTTTCTGCAAGGGCGACAAGACCGATTATAGTAGGGATGAATGCTAACATTGCCATCATAATTGCAGAGAGTATGGAGGCTTTTTGGGCGGTTTTCCCATCCTCTGAAGAAGAAAATCTGCTCACCATCTCAGGGCCCGATAGAAATGTACAAAAATAGTTAAATATTAACCCTATTATTGTCACAGTTCCTATTTTATTAATATCCAGCTCGGCAGGAGGTAAAGCAGCCGATATAGCTTTCCAACCGCCTGCTCCTTGGACAATAAAAGGCAATGAAATTAACAGGCCGAAAAAAATGATCAAGTATTGTACCACGTCAGCGATTGCATCTGCAAACATACCGCCCAAAGTAGTATATACAATGATAATAAATGCGGCTATTAAAATACAAACATTAAGGGGTATTGCCGTCAATGAACTGACAACAGAGCCCGCGGCAAGTATCTGGGACGCGGTCAGGCAAAACAGGGATACGACATTAAGTACTGCGGTAATAGTCCCTGAAACGTTGCCAAAACGGCGGCTTACGACTTCCGGAATGGTGACTGCCATGGTTTTGCGGATCCTCGGAGCAAAGTATGCTAATGGAATCATAGCAACTGCCGCGGCCAGTACATACCAGGCGGCGCTTAACCCCCAGCCTGAGAATGCTTTTGCAGCGACTCCCGTCGTACTGCCGCCGCCGATATTATTGGCCGACAGTGAAGACGCTACCATGAATATCCCCATTCTCCTTCCTGCCAGCATGTAATCGGAGCTATTCTTAATCATATGCTTATTTGTGAGATACCCGATTGTAAACAGTACCACCATGTAAAGGACAATCATGATAACTGGAATGACTTGTATATTCATTTGAATCCTCCTGTTGTTTCAAGTATTCAGTATTTTATAATATTAGTATTAATGCAAAAAATTATGTATTATTTTGGTGATACGAAAGCATAGAAAAAAACTGTCAGCAACGCATGCCAACGGGACATCCAAGTCAATTTAACGATTAAGGAAATTGCGGGCACGAAAATGCCCGGCGAATTTTTTAGGACGGGTATGGTTAAATGCTGGTTACACAAGACTTAGCGGTGGTTTACCATGGAGGAGGCCGCGGCATAAACGGACAACGTCATGGTAAAGGGGATGGAAGAAACGCCCAGCAGTGCAAAGCCCCCACGCAGAGGCCCATAACAGAACTGTCACAAACCCATTATGCATAATGCAAAAGATAGAATATTTCAATCGTTTTTTTCTATAAAATTCGACAAAATGCACAAAATAGATTTTCGGACACTAATATGCTTTACAAATCCTTCATGGTATTGTAACATTGTGATAGAAAATGCAATAAAATATAGTAAATTAGCAAAACGTCTTGTTAAGTGAGGCTACTGCTTGGAAATATGCTACTGCCCAGAAATGTCCAGAGACGCCAATGGGTCAGCAGATACTGCCGAATTAAGGTTTTATCTAACGTAGCTGGGATATCCTAAGCCATGCAGAGCTAAAACTCAACGGATAAGATGATTTTTTTTATATCATGAAATCTCTTATTCATTTTGATAAAGAGATTTTTTTATTTGTAGAATGAAAGGATGTGATAGCTGTGGATGATAGCCCTTTACCCAGTAGTAGAAATTTTACATCTAAAGCCGTAGCTGTCACTTGGGCAGCACGGTTCCTGTAAGGAGGGACTGAAAATTGAAAAAAAAATTGATGGAGTTGTTTCATGAGAATAAGTTTCATGATATTAGGAACGAACTGCTGAAAATGAATACTGTAGATCTCGCACAGATCCTTGAGGAAGCTGATAAACATCAATTGGTAAGAATTTTTAGAATTTTGCCCAAGGATATCGCAGCCGGGGTTTTTACGTATGTTTCGGCTGAGCTTCAGCAGCTTATCATCGAGTCCATTACCGACAAAGAAATTAAAGAAATAGTTGATGAATTGTTCCTTGATGATGCCGTTGATTTTCTTGAAGAAAAGCCTGCAAATGTTGTGAAAAAGGTATTAAAAAATACGGATGAACATTTAAGAAAATTAATTAACCAGTTTCTGAACTATCCTGAGGATTCGGCCGGCAGCATCATGACCATTGAATATGTTGACCTCAAGAAAGAAATGACTGTAAAAGATGCAATCGCGCATATCAAAAAGACCGGGGTAGACAGGGAGACCATTAATACCTGTTACGTGATAGACAACAACAGGAAGCTTGAGGGCGTCGTTTCAATCAGAAGGCTCATTTTAAGTAATGAGACCGCTGTAATCAAGGATATTTTGAATGATGACGTCATCTCTATCAAGACTTTGGACGACCAGGAAAATGCGGCCATGCTGTTTAAAAAATATGATTTGACGGCAATGCCTGTAGTGGATAATGAAAACAGGCTGGTAGGCATCATAACCGTTGATGATATTGTAGATATCATCGACCAGGAGAACACGGAAGACATTCAAATAATGGCTGCTATGCATCCTTCGGAAGAAGAGTATCTGAAGACAGACGTGCTGACATTGTCAAAACACCGGATTGTATGGCTGCTTGTGTTAATGCTTTCAGCAACCTTTACGGGCAATATCATTAAAAAATTTGATGATGTACTGCAATCTGTTGTTATTCTTGCGGCATTTATACCCATGTTGATGGATACCGGCGGTAATGCGGGTTCTCAATCCTCGGCGCTGATCATAAGAGGCTTGGCTCTGGGAGAAATAAATATTAAAGATGCTTTGAAAGTGCTCTGGAAAGAATTTAGGGTTGGTATTGTAGTGGGGAGCACATTAGCCGTGGTAAACTTTTTAAGAATATATTTATTTGAGAAAATTGATGTGCATATAGCTGTTGCTGTGAGCTGCACAACATTCCTGACCATTGTATTGGCGAAGGTGGTAGGCGGGCTGCTGCCCATAGCGGCAAAAAGTGTAAAGCTTGATCCGGCCATCATGGCAAGTCCTTTAATTACGACCATCGTGGATGCTTTTTCCCTGATGATCTATTTTACAATGGCTTCCTGGCTGATCGGGTTATAATTTATAAAGAACTTCTATGCTGAAAAAAGAATGTGGATATGGCGCCGGGCATCAAGGTTATTAGATCATTTACAATTAGTTTTGTAATGACTTAATAACCTTTTTTGCTGTTATAATAGTTTAAGCCGAAACTTGCAAGAATACAAAATATGAGTCGGACGTATACGATGCGGGAATTGCAGTGCGGTCTGTGGAACTTATACATGGGATATAAAAAATTTCTACAAAAGGATGACACCGGATGAGCCATCTTGACATTTCAAAAAAAGTAGTGTATTCTCAAGGAAATGAGAACGATCCCCAATTAGAGGGTATACGATATGCAGCGGAAGAAATTGTGGCTTAGGGAAGAAATTAGAAATGAAAAATTAACAATTAAAGAGGTTGCGGAGTTGGCCGGCGTATCTCAACTGCTGGCCCGTGTCAGGCCAATTACGACAGCGTTTTAGAGGAAATTCGTATATGCGGAGAACATTTAATTTGTGAGATTTTTTTGCACTAATAATATTATACAAAAATAGATATTCAAATATGGCAAAATAGCCATCTTGACATTCCAAAAAAGGTAGTGTATTCTCAAATAAATGAGAACGATCTCGAATTAGAGAATGCAAAATATGTAGCAGAAAGAATTGCGGTTTATGGTAGAAAGCAGAAATGAAAAAGTAACAATTAGGGATGTTGCGGAGTTGGCTGGCGTATCACATTCAACGGTTGGTCGTGTTATTGGCAACTATGGCAGCGTTTCAGAGAAAGCCCGCACACGGGTAATGACAGCAATTGAAAAACTGGGGTACTCACCAAATGCAGTTGCCCAGAGCCTACGGAATAAAAAGACCAATACGATTGCAGTAGTAGTTGGCAGTATCGCTAATAATTTTTTCAGTAAAGTTATTGGTGCGATGGAAAATGTCACAACCAGCCAGGGGTTTAACCTGTTGATCTGCAGTACTCATGAAGATATTGTTACGGAAGTGCGTCATTTGCAGAATTTACAAAGAAAACGCGTAGATGCCATTATTATGTCATCGTTACAGACGAATGTTTCTGCAGCCGATATGGGCCTGTATAATTCAGAAATTCCTATTGTATATATCGACTACAGCATCCCGAATGTGCCGCATGACCTGGTTGAAAGTGCAAACTTTAAGGGAACTTTTGAGGCTACAGAGTATCTAATTAATTTGGGGCATCGCAAAATAGGTGCCATGTGTACACCTCAGTTTCCAACGGTTAAACAGCGTTTTGAAGGTTATTGTGCAGCCTTGAAAAAACATGGTATTCTATTTGAACCGTCATTGGTAGTAAATCGGCAATATCATTCGGAAAATGCCGGAAGGGAAATGGTAAAGGAGTTGTTCCTTTTAAATGATGACATTACAGCCCTTCTGATTTTGAATAATAATCTTTGCGACAGTACGTTGCTGGCATTACGTGATATGAATAAGAATATTCCTGATGATATATCATTGATAACATGGGATGACACCTCGCTGAACGATCTGCTTGAGATTACGACTATAGCACAGTTTCCGGAGCTTATTGGTAAAGTTGCTGCGTTACAAGCTATTAAACGTGTTCAGGAAGTAAATTCAGGTAAGATATCCCAGGAGCGATTTGTTAAAACACTTGGTACTGAATTCAGAATTCGTAAGTCATGCAAAGCATTATAAAAAAATTATAAATTGACTGGGTAACTGCCTGGTCTATTTATACGCACAAATTGAGAACGTTCACAATATAAGTTTTTACAACTTTATATACATATCACTCAATTATGGCAAGGAGGTTACATAATGGATTTAATTATGGGTATGAACAGTGGCTCGTCTTTTGACGGTATTGATGTAATACTGGCAGAGACTAAAATCTCGGAAGATGGATTTCCCGAAGCACCGAGATTTCTGTCAAGAAACTTATAGAAGACAATACTGCAAATTATGCATATATCATTGATGCGACCGGCAAGAAAGAGACTCTGACTGCCTATATGCCCATATTGAAAGAAGGCGGCACTGCCGCTGTCTATGGCATGAACGATTTTTACAGCTATACCTTCAACCCTATTCTTGGACCGAAGAGCTTCCGTTTCTTTAACTCCTATGCAGGAATTTATGATGAACCGGAAACTCATAAGGAAGTTATTGACCTTATTCGTGCAGGTAAACTCGATGCCGGCAACTGGTTGGATAAAGAGCACATTTTCACTTGGGACAATGCTGCCGATGCGTATACTCATGTACGTGAAAAGAAGGCTGTAAAGTCTATTATTAAGCTGTCCAGCAAATAATCAAGCCTATAATTCAGAGATTCAAGGAGAAATTATAATGGAAATTGTAAAACTTGGCAGAACTGATCTTGAAGTTACCAAACTATCTCTCGGTGGCCTATTTATGTCTGATCTCGTTGGTGACTATGAAAAATCTAGGATTGCAACACAATATGCACTTGATACTGGTGTTCGTCTGATTGATACAGCACCTTCCTACTTTAATAGTGAAACTGTTCTAGGAAATATCCTGAAGTCTTATAAAGGTAAAAATAAGCCTCTGATCTCTACCAAACTTGGTATGCCCGAACCCTGGAACCCCAAGTCAAAAAGAGATATCTTTGCTTCCGTTGAAAACAGTATGGAAAAGCTGGGTATTGATCACATTGATATTCTGTTCGTTCATGAACCGGAACGACATATACAGATGGACTGGTGGAACAATGAAATTACATATGACGGCCCTGTTATGGAATGCCTGGAAGAGCTGAAAGCAAATGGCACAATCCGCTACACCGGCGTAGCAGGTACTTGCACACATGAACTTGCAAAGATCATGGATACCGGCAAGTTTGACTGCGTTTTGACTGCCTTCAATTACAGTTTGTTATGGAGAGAAGCTGAATATGAAATCTTACCTGTCGCAAAGGAGCACAATATGGGTGTTATTTGCGGCTCTCCGCTCCAGCAAGGTGCTCTGGCAGTACGTCGCGATGAAATCATTGAAAATGGTGCTCCTTGGATCAGCAAACCAAGGAAAGATCAGTTCAAGGCACTGTATAAGTTGCTTGATGAAACCGGCATAGATATCATTGAAATGAGTATGCGTTTTGTAATTTCTAATCCAATTGTTCATTGTGTTCTAACCGGATCTCGTTCAAAGGAAGAATTTATCAGTAACTGGAATGCTATTGAAAAGGGCCCGTTGCCAGCTGATATTCTGGCTCGTCTTGACGTAATTCGCGATATGGTTCCCTTTAGACCTTCCAATGAACAGTATATTCTTCCATGGGATGACAATTACCATGGCATTGGCTGGCTGCATTGATAAATTGGTGCAATATTGTTTGATCATTGACGCCCCTATTGTAAAGGATTTTCTAAACCGGCTCTTTGCCAATTGTTGAGATGAGCTCCTATACAATAAAATAGTCGTTTGAAACTGCCGCAGGGCTAACCCGACGGCAGTTTTTTCAACCAATTGTCATATGAAGAATATCCTATGATAGCCCCCTAACATTTAAAATATGTCTCAGGCATTTATATAGTCGGATAACGATCAAAAGATTCAGGCGTGAAATAAATCATATATTAATCTGGAGAGCTTCGTTACATAGTAAATTCAAAAGTTTGCATTGTCAAACAAAACCTTATATGGTATTCTAGTAGTGCCGAGATGCGAGAAATTTCTTTCATCAAGGCAAACAAGGAACTGTTTACTGACACACGAAGAATTTTTCTGAGGTGAAAGGGCATAAGACTGAAATATGAAGTCTCAATGCGCCTTTTCGGGCGCTTTTTTGTTACCCTCCGCCTTGATTTGCCGTGGGTCGTAAACAAAGTTCATATAAAAGGCTTCTTTACTCGTTAAAACGCTTTAATAAAAAGGCTTTTTATATGTATTTGAAACAGAAATGCACCTAAAAAAACGGCGGGAGGGTAAAATGAAAGACCTGATCGACAAATTGGAACAGGATCAATGCCTGACAAAAAAAGAGTATGTGACGCTTATTGAAAATCGGAACGATAAATTGGCAGAGTACCTGTTCGAGAAGGCCAGAGCCATCTGCCGGCGGTATTATGGCAACAGCGTTTATATCCGGGGATTAATAGAGTTTACCAATGTCTGTAAAAACGACTGTTTATATTGCGGAATCCGCAGAAGCAACAAAAATGTACAGCGGTACCGGCTGACCCGGGAGCAAATTTTAGAATGCTGCCGGACGGGTTACGGGCTTGGATTCCGTACCTTTGTGCTGCAGGGTGGGGAAGACCCTTTTTATACCGATGAACTTTTAGTAGATATCATTGGGGACATTAAAAAGCTCTATCCGGACTGCGCAATCACCCTCTCCATCGGCGAGAAAAGCTATGACAGCTATTTGGCTTATTACAACGCAGGGGCGGACCGCTATTTATTAAGGCATGAAACGGCGGACGCTGAACATTATGCCAGGCTGCACCCTGCGGAGCTCTCTCTTTCCAACCGGAAACAGTGTTTATACGACCTTAAGAAAATCGGCTTTGAGGTAGGCTGCGGCTTTATGGTGGGGTCCCCCTATCAGACAGCCGAATGCCTCGCCGAAGACATGCTGTTTTTGGCCGAACTGCAACCGCAGATGGTGGGCATTGGACCCTTTATTCCGCATCACGATACGCCTTTTGCCGGTGAGAGGGCCGGTACGCTTGAATTGACGCTGTTTATGCTGGGGCTGACACGGCTGACACTGCCCGCCGTGCTGCTGCCTGCCACCACCGCTCTTGGAACCATCCACCCTAAGGGCAGGGAGATGGGAATTCTGGCGGGAGCCAATGTCACCATGCCCAATTTATCACCCATAGATGTCCGCAGCAAATATCTGCTGTATGACAATAAAATCTGCACGGGAGACGAAGCCGCGGAATGCCGTCATTGTATGGAGCAGCGCATGAAACGCATCGGCTACAGCGTGGTCGTCAGCCGCGGAGATCCTTACCGCTGGAAAAGCGAATCTGAAGGGAAAGGCCTTGTGACCTGACCTGTATTTTAAGAAGGGGAGATCAAAATGTATGATGTTAAATCCGCTAAAGCGGAAGAGTTTATCGACCATGAGGAAGTCATGGAGACCTTAGGCTTTGCACAGAAGAACAAGGACAATATCGCCCTGATCGACAGCATATTGGAGAAAGCCAGAAAAAACAAGGGGCTTACCCACAGAGAAGCGTCGGTGCTGCTTGCGTGTGAAGACCCCGAAAAAAATGAGGAAATATTTCGTCTGGCTCAGCAGATCAAAAAAGATTTTTATGGCAACCGCATCGTATTGTTTGCGCCGCTGTACCTTTCCAATTACTGTGTGAACGGGTGCGTGTATTGCCCCTATCATATGAAAAATAAGCATATTGCACGAAAAAAGCTGACCCAGGAAGATATCCGGAGGGAGGTCACCGCGCTTCAAGATCTGGGGCATAAGCGGCTGGCCATCGAAGCGGGGGAAGACCCCACCATGAATCCTATTGAATATATCCTGGAAAGCATCGGCACCATCTATGGTATCCATCATAAAAACGGAGCTATCCGCCGTGTGAACGTCAATATTGCCGCCACAACGGTGGAGAATTACAGAAAATTGAAGGAGGCCGGAATTGGCACCTATATACTCTTTCAGGAAACCTACCATAAGGAGAGCTACGAAAAGCTGCATCCCACAGGCCCCAAGCACAATTACGCCTATCATACCGAGGCTATGGACCGCGCTATGGAAGGCGGCATAGACGATGTGGGGGTGGGCGTATTGTTCGGCCTGGAGCTGTATAGGTATGAGTTTGCGGCTTTACTGATGCATGCGGAGCACCTGGAAGCCGCCTTTGGGGTAGGCCCCCATACCATCAGCGTTCCCAGGATCCGCCGGGCCGACGATATTGATCCTAATGTCTTTGACAATGGGATTGACGATGACACTTTTGCCAAGATCGTGGCCTGTATCCGGATAGCGGTGCCCTATACGGGCATGATCGTATCCACCCGGGAGAGTAAAAAATGCCGGGAGCGAGTGCTGCATCTAGGTATATCGCAGATCAGCGGCGGATCTAAGACCAGTGTGGGAGGATATGCCGAACCCGAACCGGATGACGAGAAATCGGAGCAGTTTGATGTGAGCGATAGCAGGACGCTGGATGAAGTTGTCAGGTGGCTGATGGAAATGGGATATATCCCAAGCTTCTGCACCGCTTGTTACCGGGAAGGCAGGACGGGAGACCGGTTTATGAGCCTCTGTAAAAGCGGGCAAATCCAGAACTGCTGCCATCCCAACGCGCTAATGACGCTCAAGGAATACCTGGAGGATTACGCGGCCCCGGAGACAAAGCGGATCGGTGACGCCCTCATTGCCAAAGAGCTTGGAAATGTGCCCAGCGATAAGGTGCGGAGTATTGTAACAAAGCATTTGGAAGAGATCAAGAACGGAAGCCGTGATTTTAGATTTTAGGAGGAAGCAATGAGCCTGAACGACACGCCCTCTGCCGAAAGAGTTCATATCGGATTTTTTGGAAAACGTAACGCAGGAAAATCCAGCGTAGTGAATGCTGTGACCGGGCAGAATATCGCCATTGTTTCGGAAGTAAAGGGAACGACCACCGACCCGGTATACAAAGCAATGGAGCTGTTGCCCATGGGTCCGGTGATGATTATTGATACGCCCGGTATGGACGATATTGGGGAACTGGGCGCCTTACGAATGAAAAAGGGCCTCCAGGTTCTGAACAAAACCGACGTCGCCGTATTGGTGGTGGATGCACGGCTGGGAAAAACGAAGGAAGATCATGAGCTAATCGAAATTTTTGAAAAGAAAAAAATTCGTTATATTACCGTGTTCAATAAATCAGACTTATGCGCGGCTCCGGTGGCCGCGGCTAAAGATGAGCTGTGGGTAAGCGCAAAAACAGGGGAGAATATCACCGCGTTGAAGGAAAAAATTGCGTCCCTGGCCGCACCCGAAGAAACCAAGCGCCGCTTAGTGGCGGATTTGATTTCGCCCTCGGACTTTGTGGTCCTGGTGGTGCCCATTGACCGGTCTGCGCCCAAGGGAAGATTAATTTTGCCACAGCAGCAGACGATCCGGGATATTCTGGAGGCTGACGCCGCGGCCATTGTGGTAAAAGAGTACGAACTGCGGGATACGCTTAAAAACCTGGGCAAAAAGCCCAAAATAGTCATTACGGACAGCCAGGTATTTGCCAGGGTCTCGGCCGATACGCCCAAGGATATTCTGCTCACCTCATTTTCAATATTGTTTGCCCGCTATAAGGGAAAACTGGAAACAGCGGCTGCGGGTGCCAAAGCCATTGAACAGCTGAAGGACGGTGATGCCGTGCTGATTGCCGAAGGCTGCACGCATCACCGCCAGTGCGAAGATATCGGAACTGTCAAGCTTCCAAGGTGGCTGAAACAGCATACGGGGCGGGATTTAAAGTTTGAGTTTACATCAGGAACCGAATTCCCGGAGGACTTGTCAAGGTTTAAAATGATCGTCCATTGCGGAGGATGCATGATAAACGAACGGGAAATGAAATACCGTATTCAGTGTGCGCAGGACCAGAATGTACCCATCACCAATTACGGAATACTGATTGCCTATATGCAGGGCATCTTAAAGCGCAGCGTGGAAGCCTTCCCCTCTGTCGCATTAGCATTGGAGGAGTAGAGTAAGATTTTAGGAAGAAAACCATGTGACGGCCCTTTTCCCATTGATGAGATTGATGAGATTGATGAGATAGACAGCCCATAAATGGATAATGTAAAACGAAGGGGAATACCTGCATAAGGTATTCCTTTTCTAATCTTAACGTTCGCAAAATATTTTTCATACTGCTCTTGACACTTGCATTCTATCGGAATAGAATATAGCCATATTCTATTGCAATAGAATCACTCTGTAGAGGAGTTGCTCTTATGGAAATCAAACTGTTTGATTCGGAACTGAAAGTCATGGATATTCTGTGGAAAGACGGCAATACCACCGCAAAGCAAATCGCGAAAATTTTAAAGGAACAGGTTGGTTGGAGCAAGACCACCACCTATACGGTCATCAAAAAATGTCTCGACAAAGGTGCCATCAAACGAAGCGATCCCAACTTTGTATGCAGCCCTCTTATCACAAAGGAACAGGCCCAGGAATTAGAAACCACCGAGCTGATTAACAAAATGTATGACGGCGCAGCCGATCAGCTTGTCGCTTCCATTCTGGAACAAAAAAAACTGCCCCCGGAGGTAATCCAAAGACTAAAGAAGCTTGTAGAAAATCTGGAATGAGGAGATGGCTATGACGATATTAAAAATGAGTCTTTCGGCTGCTTTTCTTATTATGACGATTATGGTAATCCGTATCCTTGCGCTTCACAAATTACCCAAAAGGACATTTCTTGCACTTTGGGGCGTGGTGCTGTGCCGTTTGGTCATTCCCGTTTCTTTTCCGTCGCGATTTAGCGTTTATACGTTTGCGGATATACTGAACGATACGTTTGGAAAAACAAACGCTCCGTTTGCATTTCCAAATGCAACGACACTTCCCGTCGCATGGTCTATTCATGATATGGCAAGCCCTGATTCAGCGGTCATGTCAAGCTCAAGCGTATCGCTTGTAACAGCAGTATGGATCATTGGTATGTTGGCTTGCATCCTGTTCTTCCTTATGACACATCTTTGCCGCCTCAGGGATTATAAAGCCGCCTTGCCGATTGACAATGAATTTGTGAAGAAATGGCTTCATGAACACCCTATAAAGAGAAAGGTCGCAATCAGGCAATCCGATAAAATATCAGCGCCGCTGACCTATGGGATATTCAGACCTGTGGTACTGCTTCCAAAGGAGACAGACTGGACGGATGGAAAAAGGTTATGCTATATCTTTACTCATGAGTATGTGCATATCCGGCGGTTCGACATCTTATCAAAATATCTGCTTGCAGCATCCCTGTGTGTACATTGGTTTAACCCTTTTGTATGGGTGATGTTCGTGCTGGCAAACCGTGATATTGAATTATCCTGTGATGAAACAGTAGTTCGGACATTCGGGGAGACTATGAAATCGGAGTATGCCTTGACGCTTATAGAGTTAGAGGAAAAGAAAATCAAGCTGACTCCGCTTGTAAACAATTTCAGTAAATATGCGATTGAAGAAAGGATAAATGCAATTATGAAAATGAAAAGAACAACCATATTTGGAACGGCAATGACCTTTACTTTAGTTTTGGTGACAATTTTAATAGCATTCGTAACGCCGGCAGCTGCAATTGAGACGGACGTAAGTAATGAATATGATATATATAACCCTGAAATCTATTATGAAGAAGGAGAAGCGGTATTTATCGGGACAGCCGAAGAACAAGACGAGTACAGCCCTTATGATGAAGACGGCAATACTATTCTGGTCAAACGGATTATCATTGACGAACAAGGTGAGGTAACGGCAGTTGTTCCGGTGGAAAACCAGTTGTCAGAGAATATTACACCTGATATGACAACTACATTTATAGCAGTAAATGGATATGAAAATGTATATAAGGTAAGCGGTAACTCACCCCTGCCATATTATGTTTTTCAGCAAATCAATATATATGCCCCATCCGTGTGGGTGGCGGTTATTCCTGTGGAGTTGCAAATAAAAAATAAATAAGATGAAACCGAGCCTACACTCAGTATGATAAATAATTGATTGTCGAATTAATCAGGATTTGCTTAAGAATTATATGAATCAGTATATTAATCTATATTACAATTGGACGAAAGACTGCACAAGTGTGACAAAGGGACGGGGTTAGTGACACAATAGTAATGACCGGAATAAGCATAATCCAGTCATCTAAAAAATTAAAATTTTGATTTAAATCATATTAATTTACAATATTTCCGATTATAATAGAAATATAATAATTAATGGAGGTTCGGCATGAGCAAATTTGACAGTACACAAAAAATAGGTGAAATAGTAAATGCATTTCCAAAATCCGCAGATTTATTTAGGGAATATAAAATTGACTTTTGCTGCGGAGGAAACAGACCCCTCAGTGAAGCAATCGAAGAGAAAAATGTAAATGGAACAGAATTGTTGGAAAAATTAAATGCGGCATATGAAAGCTATGAATATGGCGCAAAGGGTAAAAATTGGACCGAAGCTCCTACAGGTGAAATTGTGGAGCAAATTTTAAATAAGCATCATGCATATCTTTGGTCAGAGCTCCCAAAAATCAGTAAGCTTACAACATTGATATTAAGAGTTCACGGACCACATCATCCAGAGCTTGCAAATGTAAATAAATTGTTCCACACAATAAAGATGGATTTGGAAGAGCATTTAGCGAAGGAAGAATCAATTCAATATCCTGCGATTGCTGAATTTGAAAAAAGCAATTTTAGGGAGGATTTAGTCAAAGCGGTGCAAATAATCGATGAGTTGGAAAAAGAGCACACGAATGCAGGGGATATTCTTAAACAGCTAAGAGCTGTTACGAATGATTACACATTACCCGACGATGCATGCGAAACATATGCCAAAACATATGATAAGCTTAAGGAAATGGAATCGGATATATTTCAGCACATTCATTTGGAAAACAATATTCTGTTTCCAAGACTCAAAAATCTTTAAAAATAATAAACGGTGCAATATCACAAATTATGAGAGAAATATAATTTGTGATATTTTTTATGTGCAACGAAAAATCGTACACGTAGCAAAGGAAACGCAACCGGAAGCTTTTGAATAATTATGGACAACACGAATAATTAAAATTAATTGTAAATAAAGAAATTCATTTAAAAGCACCAAAAAATATGTTAAAATATTCATATAAATGGTAATCAAAATAAAATTTATAGAAAGGGGATAATTGCCGCATTGGCAAATTGCATAAATTTATTTAATTATAGTATAAAATAAATAAATTTATCGGAGTAATCTATGTTAAAAGAATTTAGTAACAGTGATATTAACAGAAGGATTTTTATATATTCATGTATTAGTCTAATCAGCATAATATGTTCCTTGCAGACCTTGATTTATATCGGCAGTCTCAGCGAATCGGCAACTAATGGCAATATTGAACAAGTGGGAAAAATACTTATAATAATAACAGCTATCATGATACTTAAAATTATATGCGATATATCGTCAAAGTGGCTGACATTATCCTGTCACACATATTCAAGGAGATTTTATCAAATTAAGACATCTGAAAAAATAGTAAACGCCGATATGATATGGCTTGATAATCATCAATCGGGAGATTTGATCGAACGTATGCAAAATGGTATAGATAATGCGTGCAATTTTATGTGCAGGGACATCCCCGCAGTTGTGACGAGTTTTTTAACTATTTTTTGTACTGCGGCAGCTATGATATATTTGGATTGGCGATTAGGAATAATCTATTTTTCAACCGTACCTGTAATACTTTATTTTCAGTACAGGGCAAGCTGCAAAATTGAATTGAAAATAGCGGAAAGACAAAAATGTGAGGCTAAACGGATATCCTTAGTACAAGATGTTCTATCTAATATTAATACTGTTAAGACTTATAATTTAGTTAAGTATATTGATGATAAAATGAGCTCACTCTCAAATAATTGGTTTAAATATGCACTTAAGTCAGGCAAAATCCAAGTAATATTAATGCCGCTGGGAGTTATGCTGTCCATGATTCCAATAAGCCTGACAGCTGTTTGTTCAGTATATTTCGTTGTTAATAAAACGGTTTCCATTTCACATGTAATTTCATTTTTATTATTGATGTGGCCGACAGCAGATGTACTAATGGAAGCGGAGGGGCAAATTGTAGAATTACGAATGTCGATGTCGGTTGCAAAACGAATATTAGATATATGGAATGCTCCGCAGGCGAACAATAAGTTAATAAGCAATGTATTTGATGACTCTGCTCCGTTAGCCGTGCAAATTGAGGATATGTATTTTTCTTATGAAAAAGACAGAGAAATATTGAAAGGAGTTTCGTTATCAGTTGGTAAACAAGAGCATGTGGCGATAGTGGGCAAATCAGGCTGCGGGAAAAGCACATTATTAAAAGTAATGGCAGGCTTATATAAAGCAACCGGCGGCAGTTTAAGCATATTTGGCGAAGAATCGACAGAAAATGCACTACAACATAACAAATTTTTATCATATGTGCCGCAAAATATTTATTTGTTTCCCGAAAGTCTTGAAGATAATGTTAATTATGGTACCTGTGCCGATAAAGATTCAGATGATATTATTAAGCTGCAGCATTCGTTGGATATTGAATTTATAGAAAACCTTCCAAAAGGGTGGGAAACAATCATAGGTGATGAAGGAATGCATCTTTCTGGAGGACAGCAGCAATGCATCGGTATTATGCAGGCTCTTATGCACAAACTGGAACTCCTGCTGCTTGATGAATCTACATCTGCGTTAGATGCAAATTCCGAGGCTAAAATAATAAATGCAATAAATAAAGAAATGCAGGGTAAAGCAATGATAGTCACGGCACATCGTTTTTCCGCAATAAGAGATGTTGACAGAATTATTGTAATGGATGACGGAAAAGTAGCTGAAGAGGGTACACACGAGCAATTGATTAAAGCAGACGGATTGTATGCAATGCTTTACAATATTCAGGAAAAAGAGGGATTAATCTATGAAGGATAATCAATTAAAATTATATTTTAGATTTCTGTCTTTTTTCAAACCGTTTCTTCCTCAGCTAATAGTTGGCTTAATTTTTTATACTTCGGAAGGTATAACATATACATATATGCTATCGGTCTTTCAAATACAGATTATTGATTCTATTACCACAGATACAGCCGGTAATCTGCTTCCGATAATACTGCGGCTTTTAATTAGCGCCTCAGTATTTTTAACTATATCATGTACGGGATTATATATATTGTTTTACTGCATATCAAAGGTAGATTGTTATATTAAAGGTGAAATATTACACAGTATATCAAGTCAGAAAAAACCTATAGAACATTCTGCGGATTACATTACTAAATTTACAAACGATACATCTCTTATGCTTAGTCTTATGTGGAACACTTCATCGCTGTTAAGAATGTTAGTCGGAGGGTTTGGCGGAGTATTACTTCTTTCGATGATAGATTGGAGATTGATGGTAATTGCAATTATTATAGGTATCATTTCACTTTTGGCACAAACAGTATGTGCAAAGTATTTAAAGCCTATTGCTAAACACATACAAGCAGATGCAAATAATGTACACAGGCGTTTTATGGATATTATCGATGGTGCTGTTGTGATACGTATGTTTAATATCAGTGAATTAAAAATGAAACAATTTACCGATGAAGCAAATACCTTGTATAACAGCTGGATAATAAGCAACAAAATTAATACCTTCCGATTAGGATTTGCATCAATTGAGAAATGGGTTGAATCGGTTGGAATGATAGGAATCGGTTTTTTATTTATGACAAAATGGGAGCTTTCAATTTCTGAATTGATAATTATTCCCATGTTAACACAACCAATAATAACATGCTTGACATCCTTTGGTAATTTTGTTGCAAATATTCAGCCCGGATTAGCAGGGGCAAGAAGAGTTTATGAAGCAATAGACGAGCCGAGTGAAAATTTAAAAGAAGATTATCCAAATTTAGAATTATACGATGAAAAAGCAGTTTTGAAAATAGAAAATGTACATTATTCTTATGAAAAAGAATATCCGATCCTTAACGGAATAAATTTAGAGGCTAACAGCGGAGAGTTTATTGGGATAGTAGGAGCATCGGGAAGCGGCAAAACAACCCTGCTTAAGCTGCTGCTTGGTATTATTTCGCCTGATGAGGGTCATATAACTATATGTAATCAGGATATAGAAAATGTATCGCTCAATAGCCGGAGAGCACAATTTGCATATGTATCACAAGAAACATTGCTGTTTGACGATACGTTGCAACAAAACATTTTTGTAGGAAAAATGGATTCTTTGGATTCGGAAATAAATCAAGCTGCTTATGATGCGGGACTTAATTCTTTTATTGAGAATATTGGCGGCTTGAATCAACCTGTCGGAGAAAAGGGAAGCAAGCTTTCCGGAGGACAACGACAACGTATAGCAATTGCACGTGCTTTGGTTCGGAAGGCTCCGATTCTTTTGCTTGATGAAGCAACATCAGCCTTGGATGCCGAAACTGAATTTCAAATTTTAGATACTTTTATTAATATGCCTAAAAGGCCAATTATTCTGTTTATAACACATCGCTTATCTGCCATTAAGAATGCGGATAAAATTTGTGTTTTAGATAACGGATGTATAAAAGAAACGGGTACACATTCTGATTTGATAAAGCAAGGCGGTATTTATGCAAGACTGTGGTCAGCTCAAAAACCTACGAACAGCTTAAAAATGCCAAAACTCGTAAACCTGCAAGGATAAATTAAAATAAAAAGTAGGATAATATCACAAATTATGGGAAATATATAATTTGTGATATTTTTTTATGCCATAATCTCATTTTTATAGGTTTTCTGAAAATGGATGATAGGTCAAACGCACCAAATTCCCATTTTATGTGAGTGAATGCGAACAATTAATTAGTTAATGAATGAATGAATGAGACTACGATATTTTAGGAGGGAATTATGAAGGTAGGAATACCCAAAGGATTGTTGTATTACAAATACCATCCTTTTTTAGTGACATTTTTCAGTGAATTGGGAGCAGAAATTATAATCTCTGAGGATACAAACAAAAACATTTTGGATGCAGGGGTAAAGCATTGTGTGGATGAAGCATGCCTGCCTGTTAAAATTTTTCACGGTCATGTTGCTTCAATAAAAGATAAATGCGATGTACTGATAATTCCGCGGATAATGCAGCTATGGAAAAATGAATATATATGCCCTAAATTCTGCGGTCTGCCTGAAATGGTAATAAACAGCTTCAATAATTTACCCTTAACAATTACTGAACCTATTTATGCCACATCCAAGAACAAGCTGTATTGTTGGGCTAAAACATCGGGAAAATTTTTAAGAAAAAACAATTATGAAATAAAAAGGGCGTTTGTAAATGCATTAAATGAACAAAGAAAATATGAAATCGGTATTAATGATTCGGGCTATGAAATAAATATTGCCTTAACAGGGCATCCTTACAATATTTATGACAGTTTTTCAAATATGAATTTGGTTAAAAAACTGAACAATTTAGGAATAGGCATAATAACTTCGGAATTTACAAAAGAAGATATTTTGTATCAAGAAGCAGAAGGATTATACAAAAAACCTTTTTGGACCTTTGCAAGAGAAAATTACGGATTTGCGGTAAATGCTTCAAAGGACAAAACGGCAGACGGAATAATTTATGTATCATCATTTAACTGCGGCACAGATTCAGTAATAATTGAGCTTATTAAAAACAGTGTGCCGGATTTTCCATTTTTAATATTAAAAATTGACGAGCATACGGGGGAAGCGGGAATCGATACAAGAATAGAAGCATTTAAGGATATGTTAGAAAGGAGATTATTTAATGAAAGCAACATTTCCACACTTGGGTAATGTTTATATTGCGGTTAAGGCTCTTTTTGACGGATTGGGAATTGACTATATAATTCCTCCTCAAAACAGTGCCGACGCTTTAACTATAGGTTCAAAATACTCGCCCGAAGAAATTTGCCTTCCGTTTAAAATAATGATAGGCAATTACATACAGGCAATTGAAGAAGGGGCAGACACGGTAATACTTACGGGGAGCTGCGGTCCCTGCCGTTTTGGCGAATATTGCGAGCTTCAGATGAATTTAATAAAAAACTTGGGTTATGAATTAAATTTCATTGTTTTAGACATGCCAAAGGATATAGGAATTAAAGAACTGCTGAAAAGAATGGGTAAAATAGCTTCTGCAAGTACAAAAAGCAGGTTTGAAAAAATAAAAGCACTAAATGCCGCATTAACCGTTATGCACTTAATAGATGAAACGGAAGCATTATCTCATTATTTAGCGGGCTTCGAAAGAAATAAAGGTGAATGTAAAACACTTTTGCACGAATGTAAAAGAAATGCAATAAAATGTTCAAATCCCAATGAAATGATATCATTAATAAAATATTACAACGATAAACTTAAATTCATTTCGGTTGATATAAACAAAAACCCATTAAAAATAGCCATAATCGGTGAAATATATACGGTGATAGAGCCTTATTCCAACTTTTATATAGAGGATAAATTAATGGATTACGGGGTATCCACCAAAAGAGGGCTCACTCCTTCATGGTGGATAAAAAATATGGCTTTAAGCCCTGCAAAATTAAATTCACTGCAAATAAAAAAATCATCACAAAATTATTTATCTATGGAAATTGGAGGCCATGCGAGAGAATGTATAGGCGAAGCAGTTCTTTCGTACAATGAAGGTTTTGACGGTGCAATTCAAATATTCCCCATGGGCTGTATGCCTGAAATAGTGTCAAAATCAATTCTTCCTTCAATTTCAAGAGACCATAATTTTCCCGTTATGTCATTGGTGGTAGATGATATGACAGGAGAAGCAGGCTATATTACGAGGGTTGAAGCATTTATTGATTTACTTGAAAGGAGACGTGAAAATGTATTATATGGGAGTTGACGTAGGTTCGGTCAGCACGGATATTGCTCTTATTGATGAGAGCTTAAATGTTGTTGAAAAAATATATTTAAGAACAAAGGGTAACCCTATTAACGCAGTTCAGGAAGGGTTTAAAATATTAAAAAACAAATATAAAGATTCGGATATTTTAGCAGCAGGAACCACAGGCTCAGGCAGAATGATTGCGGCTACAATTATAGGCTCCGATGCCGCTAAAAATGAAATAACCGCTCATGCAACTGCAGCTCTTGAAATTGATAAGGATGTAAAGACCATAATCGAAATAGGAGGGCAGGATTCAAAAATAATTATTATTAACAACGCAGTAGTGTGTGACTTTGCCATGAATACCGTTTGCGCAGCCGGTACAGGCTCCTTCTTAGATCGCCAGGCTGAACGGCTTGACATACCTATTGAAGAATTCGGAGATTATGCTATGAAGGCTAAATCAACGGTGCGAATTGCGGGACGGTGTGCGGTATTTGCCGAATCGGACATGATTCATAAACAGCAGCTTGGATACAATCAAGCTGAAATAATAAGGGGGCTTTGCGATGCATTAGTCAGAAATTATTTGAACAACATAGGCAAGGGTAAAACAATACTTCCCAAGGTTTTATTTCAAGGCGGTGTAGCAGCTAACAAGGGTATGAAGAAAGCATTTGAAAATGAATTGGGATTTGAAATATACGTCCCCGAAAATTACAATATGATGGGAGCAATAGGTGCTGCAATTATTGCCAGGGATAAAGCAAAAAAGACGGGAAAAACCAATTTCAGAGGTCTACAGCTTGCAGAAAACAGTATAATTTCAAGAAGCTTTGAATGCGAAGGCTGTCCCAACAAATGTGAAGTCGTAAAAATTTATGAAAATAAAAATATAATAGGATATTTCGGCGACAGATGCACCAAGTGGAGCAGCAAGACAGTTGAGAAAACAAAATTAGCATGATAATATATACAGCCCGCTCATGCGGGCTGTTACTATTTACTAACCGCTTACTATATCTCTCGGATGAGGCGGTATATTTATGATTGTTTCAGGTACAGGGGTTTGCCCCGGAATTATTTCAAACATATTAATATCAAATTTAGTTGTTATTCCTTCAAATAAACGGAGATTGTTTACCCTGCAGGGAGCAAAATTATTTGCTTCAACCGTAATGTAATAGGTTGTAAAGTAATACATTGGACCTCTTATCAAAGTTCCCAATGGATGTGCAACCGGTAAAACTACTTTCATAGGGTAATTTTCGGAAGTAAGATGGTATACCGGAACAAGATTGTTATCTTGCATTACGTATATGGTGATTGAAGCCCCCGGTATAGCATATTGTCCGCGTTCCGTAAATATAAAAATTTCTAAAAATGCTTCATCACGATTAACCGGAACATCAAGTCTATTCATGAAAACTTTATTATTATTTTTGTTGGTACTGTATATATAGTTATTGTTATATAAATAGGGCATTCTATTAATATTATTATTCATTACACTCTCCTATACTATAAAAATTTTGTAAACCATGTTATATTTTATGTTAATAAATAGAAAATGTAACAAGAGCAAAGAGCTTTTTATCCTCGTAAGGGAAGCTCTTTTGCTGTGGTTTAACAATATGTGGGTATTGTAATTAATCGATGGGCAATATATAATATTAATGAAAATTATGATTACAGTGAAAGCTGGGCAATTCAAAAAAAGTAGAAGAGTGAATATTAATGGACAAAATAACTGTGGAAAATATAGACATAGAATTACTTAGAAAGAAAATAAAAAATATACATTTGACTGTTTATCCTCCGGATGGCAGAATAAGCCTGTCGGTTCCAAAACAAATGGATGACGAAGCAGTGAGGAATTTTGTTGTTTCGAAATTAGCTTGGATAAACAAGCAAAAGAGTAAATTAACCACACAGGAAGTACAGACTGAAAGAGAGTATATATCCGGTGAAAGTCATTATTTTTTAGGCAGCAAATATTTATTAAATATTATTGAAACGACAGGGAAGCAGCATGTGGAATTAACAAGCAATAAGTGTTTGGACCTACATGCAAGATCAGGCTGTTCAGCTGAAAACAGGGAAAAAATGTTGTCGGAGTGGTACAGGCAGAATTTAAAAGAAATTATACCTCCTTTGATTGAAAAATGGGAAAAGATAATAGGTGTTAATGTAAATGACTTTGGTATCAAGCTGATGAAAACAAGATGGGGAACATGCAATATCCGTGATGGGAGAATTTGGTTAAATCTTGAATTGGCTAAGAAAAATCCAAGATGCATTGAATATATAGTTGTACATGAAATGGTTCATCTTCTTGAGAAATACCATAACCAAAACTTTAAGAACTATATGAACAAGTTTCTGCCTGATTGGAAAGTCATAAAAAATGAACTTAACGGATTAGCATAGACAATACATATGAAGATAATAAAACAGTATTCAATATCGAATACTGTTTTATGTTTGAAATTATTTTTTCCTGCAAGAATATGCAATAGTATTGGTTACCAATGCTTCAGGCAGCGGATAACAATTTATATTAGTATAACGCAATAGCCATACTAACTATTACTGCCGTTACTAATAACGGCAGGATAACACATACAGCCGCAACATCCTTATAGGATTCCTTGTGTGTTGTACCCAATACTGTAAGTATAGTAACAACAGCGCCATTATGAGGCAACGTGTCCAATCCTCCGGACGCTATTGAGAGGACTCTATGCATGGCTGCAGGATCAGCACCTTTTTGCAATAGAAATTCTCCCATATTTTCGAGGAATATGGTAAGACCGCCGGATGAAGACCCGGTTATTCCTGCGATAATATTAACGCCTAATGCACCTGTAATATATGGGTTAAAGTCAAGATTCATTGCTAAAGATACAAAATCCTGGAAAGCAGGAGAAGCTTTAACTAATGAGCCATAGGCTACTATAGCAGATGTGTTTAAGAGAGGCATTACACCGGCAACACAACCTTTCGTCATTGTGCCAACGGGATCTTTTATGTTTTTCCAATTTAATATATATGTTGTAATAATTGCTGCGGTAAGACCGATTGATACGGCAAAAAGAGCGGGGAGAGTTTTACTCAACGTTAAAATCAATGCAATTACTATTATAACAGGTGCTAATGCTATTTTCCAATCCGGTAAGCCTGCTCTGATATCAGTACCCTCGATTTTATTGAGATTATCTGCTGCTATCGGAATAAAAACTTCTCCATTCTTTTTAGCAATTTTGATTTGTCGGTTAATGTACCACATACCTGCCACAAAGAAAATTGCAGATGCGGTAAGCCCTAACAATGGAGCTGCTGTTGTTGGCGTATGATAGAAGTTTGCGGGAATTAGGTTCTGAATTGATGGTGTACCCGGAAAGCTTGATTGTGTAATGGTTGCAAGCCCTAAAAATATACAGCCGGTGAGTATGCGTCTTGGTAATTTTGCTTCATTGAATAAAACAACGGCTATTGGATACAGTGTAAATACAACGATGAAGGAGTTAACACCTCCATATGTAAGAAGGAGTGTTGCTATAACAAGAGCCAATGGTGCTCTTTTAACTCCCATTATGTCCATCAATTTATATGAAATTGATTTTGCAGAGCCGGTTACACTCATTAATTCACCAAAGAATGCTCCTAAAATAAAAATTGTGAAATATGAACCTACATAATTGCTAAGACCGGAAGCATAGCTCTCAGAAATAGCAGGCCATATATTCATTGCATTTGTAAAAGCTACAAATAAACCGCCAATTATTGAAACCGGTATTATATGCCACCCTCTGTATACACTTACCACTATAAATATAAGACTTATTATTAATCCTAAAATTCCTATCATTTTTTTACCTTCCTTTATGAGTTATTTGTTAAAACAGAATTTTTCTTGCTTCATCTGGTGAAGCGATTTGTTTGTCTAAAATAGCAGCAATGCTTTTTACCTTTTCTACGGGTTCCGCATTTGATTTAGCTAAAACACCTTTTGAAACATATAAATTATCTTCAAGACCTACTCTGACATTTCCACCTAAAATCATTGCGGTTGTAGTGATATCAAATTGATTTTTTCCCGCAGCTGCACATGACCATATAAAATTATTTCCCAATATGTTTTTTGCAGAATTGTAAAGAAATAAAAGATTGTCTGCCGTTGCGGGCAAACCGCCCATAACTCCTAATACAAACTGGATGTAGACAGTACCCTTTAACATACCTTTTTTAATAAAATATGCTATGTTGCTCAACATGCCTACTTCATATACCTCAAACTCCGGCTTTGTTCCATGCTCATTCATAATGCGTATATAATCCTCTATGTCTTGGAATGTATTTGCAAAGGGAACTTTATATGTATTTTTGACAAAAGGAATTTCCCAATCATATTTTGGCTCTGTTATTTTATCTGCAATAGGTGAGAAGCAAAAATTAACGGAACCTGCATTGCAGGAAGCCAATTCAGTTTTGCAAACCGGAACTGCAGCAAGTCTTTCTTCAGAAGACATACCTATAGCGCCTCCGGTTGTAATTCCTATAATTACATCACATTTACTTTTAACACCTTCAACAATTTTTTTCATAATCTCCGGGCTGCCTGTCGGTTGACCATTTTCCGGATTTCTGGCATGCAGGTGAACCACGGCTGCTCCGGCTTTATTTGCGGCAACAGCTTCATTTATTATTTGTTCAGGTGTAATCGGCAAATATTCTGACATGCTCGGAATATGAACAGCACCTGTGATTGCGGCTGTAATAATAACTTTATTCATACATAACCTCCAAAAGTGAGTTTAATAATATTTACTTGCTTTCAACTGTGTAATTAATCTTCTATAAAACTCAGTTTGTATACTATCTTTTTTTTCTGCCGAATACTTAAAAAATCCTTCACCTGTTTTAAGTCCCAATTTGCCTTCCGATACCTTTTCTCTCAGCATATCGCATGCTTTATCAGAATTATTCAGTTCTTTGAAAAGTCCATCCTCCACGATGCACCATATATCCAGACCGCCCATATCGGCAACCTCTAACATCCCCGTAGTCGCACTTCTGAATCCGGGACCGAATTTCAAAGCTTGATCAATGTCTTCAGGAGAAGCAGCTCCCATTTCAATAAGAGTAAAAACTTCTCTTGCCAATGCATGCAGCATTCTGTTGGCTATCAGACCAGGGATATCTTTAAGTATTTTAACAGGTTTTTTACCTGAGTTAATGTAAAGAGCATATACCTCATTAAATACTTCCTCGTCCATGTTACCAAAGCAAGATAGCTCTGCAATCGGAATCAAATGTGCCGGATTATACCAATGACAAATCATCGTACGTGCTTTTCTATCATCAGATACCAGAGTCATTATATCCTTTAATTTTAAGCTTGAAGTATTACTGGCAAAAATAGTATTCGGCGGACATAAATCATCTAACTGCTTAAATAAATTTTGTTTTAATTCAAGTATTTCAGGCACCGCCTCAATTACATAATCAGCATTTTCAACTGCAGCCTTTAAATCTGAGTAAATACTAATGTTCGACAATGTATATTCTATTTTTGATTCGGGAATATAATTTTCGTTAACCATGAATTCTAAATCTGATTTTATTTTTTTTATAGCAACATTGCGAACTGAATCAAATTTATCATAAAGATTAACTTTATAACCATTCATAGCAAAAACATTTGCTATTCGATGCCCCATGGTACCGGCACCTAAAACACTAACTTTATCAATCATGTTTTCTCCTTGTAAATATTGTTAATATTATTTTGAAAGCTTTCGGTAATTTATTAAGCAAATAGTGTGCCAACTCCATATTCCTTGATTTTAAAGTATTTTTATAAAGACGGTTCAAAGCAATTTGTTTCAATTATTATCAAAAATGTAGTTTTTTACTACATAACTTTCTTAATAAAAAAAATCCTCATTTCGAAGGATTATTTTAGTTAAAATTAAATTTATTTTGCTTCAATATTATATTTTTTCATCTTGCTGTACAGCAAGCTTCTATCAATATCTAATATCTTGGCAGCTTCAGATTTATTACCGTAAGTTTTTTTAAGAGCACCAATAATAGCGTCTGCTTCAACATTTTCTATTATACCTTTTAGACTATTATCTATGGAGAAAGCTTCCTTTTTTTTAATAAGCCTATCATGTAAGAATTGAATATGCTTAGTTTGAATTATTCCGTCCTTAGCTAAAACAGAAGCTCTGTGAATCGTATGCTCTAACTCACGCACATTACCCGGCCAGCAATATTTTTGGAAGATATTAATAACATCTTCTGAAATGCCTTGAATATTTAATCCCTCTATAGAATTAACTTTTGTTATAAAATGATTACACAAAGCAGGGACGTCCGAAATCCTTTCTCTTAGGGGAGGTATAGTTATTTTAACAGCATTAATGCGATAGTAAAGATCCTCGCGAAACTGTTTTTTCTCTACTAATTCTTCTAAGTTACTGTTTGTACTGCATATAAATCGTATATTTAATCTAATTGTTTTAATGCTCCCTAATCTTTCCACTTCATTTTCTTGCAATACACGAAGCAGCTTTGTTTGAAGAGACATAGGCATATCACCGATTTCATCCAATAGAATTGTGCCATTATTAGCTAATTCAAATTTTCCTATTTTTCCACCTTTAGCAGCTCCGGAAAATGCACCCTCCGCATATCCAAACAGCTCAGATTCCAATAAATCCGACGGTATTGCCGCACAATTTATTTTTACATAATTGTTGGCAAAACGATTGCTTAATTGATGAACAGCATTTGCAAATACTTCTTTTCCCACGCCTGTTTCACCGGTTATAAGTATTGGAAGATTTGATTTTGCATAATCGGTAATGGATTTTTTAATTTCTTTTATAGCTTCAGACGTACCAATTATACTATTAAGTGAATTAAAGTTCATTTTATATGATTCTAATTCTTCCAATATGGTTTTATTTTCTTCCTTAATTCGCTCTAACTCATCGTACAATGTATTAATTTCAAAAATATTGTTTAATGTTGTTGCTGCAACTGCACCAATTACTTTACCACCATCTATAATTGGAATTCTATTACAAACCAATGTAACATTTTTCTTATTTTCATGATCATAAAATTTCATTATAGAGCCAATTTCAGCAATGCCTGTTTTTATTATTATGTCCATACGTGTATTTGGAATTACTTTGCTTACATGATTACCTATAGCGTCCGCTTGCTTTATACCTAAGAATTTTGCATATATATTGTTCATGTAAACAATAATACCATCAGCATCAACAACGACAAAATTGGGGAATGACTCTAATGCTTGTTTTAATAAATTGTTAACTACCATTTATATTTGCACTCCTTAGAAATATTATAGAATGAAAAACTCTAAAAATCAATAATCCTTGTTCATTATAACAGAATTAAAATATTATGCAAACATTATGTAATTTGAGGAAAAGGGAGTTATATTCATTTCATATAAAACATTTTATTGTTGAACCTATAGAATAATGCTATAATCAACATTGGAGGGAGTAATATGAACTTATACAATCTTTTATTAATTAACTTGCCAAATGAGTTTACGACAAAGATATTCTATTACATATTAATAACAATTGCTTTATTGCTGATTTGTGCAATTGCTAATTTTATTACGAAACGAGTAGTTTTAAAACTAATTTCAAAAGCTGTAAAAAGCAATAATTACAAGTGGGATGATATATTGCTGGAGAGCAAAGTATTTCACAGAGCTTCTTTGGTTGTGCCGGGATTCATTATTTATATATTTGCCGGATTTTACAATGATTTTCAGCCTGCTATGCAAAAGTTTGCAGTAACATATATATTAATTGTATTTACCATAGTAATTAAATCTTTATTGGATGCTATGGACAGTATCTACAGACAACATCCCGTTTCCAATGAAAGACCGATCAAGGGGCTTCTTCAGATAATTGAAATAGCTGTTTATATAATAATAGGAATAGCGATTGTTTCCAATTTAATCAATCAAAATCCAATATATATGTTAAGCGGCATCGGTGCTGTTACAGCTGTTATTTCATTGATATTTAAAGATATAATAATCGGTTTTGTTTCCGGAATTCAGCTTACCTGGAACGATATGCTCCGAATAGGAGATTGGGTTGAAATGCCTAAATACGGCACCGACGGGGATGTAATAGATATAACCTTAACTACAGTTAAAATACAAAATTGGGATAAAACAATTTCAACCATACCGACACAGGCATTTGTGACAGATTCCTTTAAAAATTGGAGGGGAATGAAAAACTTCGGTGCAAGAAGAATTAAAAGACCCGTATTCATAGATATGTACAGTATTAAAATATGCACCGACGAAATGATTGAAAGATTCAAAAAAATTGAATATATTAGCGACTATATCAACGAAAGGTCAAAGGAAATAGAAGAGTACAACAAAGAAAACAACATAGATACCGAACTGCCAATAAACGGGAGACAGCTAACCAATATAGGTGTTTTCAGAATTTATGTACTAAACTATATAAGAAATAATTTTAAAATTTACCAAGATACAACTCCCATGGTTAGACAGTTGGCTCCCAGTGAAAACGGAATACCCATAGAAATTTATGCTTTTGTTTCTTCTACCGAATGGGCAAAATACGAAGAAGTTCAATCAGATATTTTTGATCATATATTAGCCGTAATGGACATTTTCGAGCTGAAGGTTTTTCAAAATCCTACAGGCAACGATATAAAACTTTTGCAGAAAAAATAAAATCCGGCAAATATTGCCGGACTAATTACTAAATTTCTCCTATCGCTCCGCTGCTGTTATCTTACCGTTTTCCAATTGTTCAACAACATCAAGTGCTTCCACCAAAACAACATCCTCATATCTATCTTGGAAGCTTCTTAGTGCATATGGATTGGTAAATAATAATACAGGTCTTTCATAATGGTCGAAAACAAGCATACAGCGTGAATTTTCATATCTTTTTAATTCTCCGGGGTTATCCGTTTTAACCCATCTTGCAACGGAAAAGTCTAAGCTTTCCATACGAATATCCGTATTATATTCATTTACAAGGCGATAATCGAAAACTTCAAACTGCAATACTCCAACCGCTCCAAGAATTATTTCATTGTATTCATTCCTGTAAACCTGAATTGCACCTTCCTGTGCTAATTGTTCAACACCTTTTTGAAAGTTTTTTCCTTTAAGGGAATTTTTAGCGCTAACCCGCATAAATAATTCAGGAGGGAATGTCGGCAATGGCTCAAAAAATACTTTATCCCTGCCGTTTGTCAGAGTATCGCCAATTTGAAAATTGCCTGAATCATAAATTCCTATAACATCACCCGCATAAGCTGTATCAACGGTTTCGCGTTCATTTGCCATAAGGTGAGTTGACTGGCTTAATTTCATTTGTTTCCCTGTTCTTGACAAAGTAACATTCATTCCTCTTACGAATGTTCCCGAGCAAATTCTTAAGAAAGCAAGCCTGTCACGGTGGTTAGGGTCCATATTTGCCTGAATTTTAAAAATAAATCCTGTAAAAACATCGTCTGTAGGTTTTACTTCTCCTGTGGTAGTTTTTCTTGAAGAAGGCGGGGGAGACATAATGAGAAAATGCTTCAAAAATTCCGTCACTCCAAAGTCTGCCAAAGCAGAGCCGAAGAAAACAGGCGATAGCTTTCCTTTTTTGACTAAATCCATATCAAATTCATTGCCGGCACCGTCAAGGAGTTCCATTGCATTTCTTAAATTTATTAAATTAGCAGGGCTTATTTTTCCGTCAAGCCTGCTCGAATTAACATCTTCATCGTAAAGATTTATTTGTTCTTTCTTTTTAAATAAATTAACTACATTTCTTTGCCTGTCATAAATTCCTTCAAATTCTTTGCCACAGCCTATAGGCCATGTAACAGCTACGGAAGGAAGACCTAAGACATCCTCTAATTCCTGCATTGAGCTTAATGGGTCCATTGCTTCACGGTCTAATTTGTTGATAAATGTAAATATGGGAATACCTCTCATGCTGCAAACCTCAAAAAGCTTTTTAGTTTGTGCTTCTATACCCTTGGCAGCATCTATAACCATAACCGCACTGTCAACAGAGGTCAAAATACGGTACGTATCTTCGCCGAAGTCATTGTGCCCCGGTGTATCCATAATAGAAATCACTTTATCATCATATTCAAACTGCATTACTGAAGATGTAACGGATATTCCGCGTTGTTTTTCAATTTCCATCCAGTCTGATTTAGCAAATTTCGCATTTTTTCTGGCTCTAACAGTACCAGCCTCTCGTATGGCTCCTCCGTGGAGAAGGAGTTTTTCGGTCAAAGTGGTTTTTCCCGCATCAGGGTGAGATATAATGCCAAATATTCTTCTTTTATTTATTAAATCTATATTGTTCATTTCGATCCTTTCTGTTTTAGGAAATATTTCGACTTTAGTTATTTTACATCATTTAAGCAAAAATATAAAGTATTTTTATCATAATATAATATATTTTGACATTTACTAACATTTTTCATCATCTTGCCTGAATTATAGTTTTTGACCATGTAAAAATCTTAAAAAATAATATTTCATAACATAAAAATTCGTCAAAAAATATTCCTCTTAATTATAATAGACATTAAAATGATTATAGATAACTACATGTCATGAATCACATTTGTAACCCATTTTTTTGATTTTACCCTGAAGATTCCTATAAAAGCTTTCACAATTTCCTCTATATTGACCATCAGATAAACATAGTATACGGGAAACTTAAATAACAGTGCACCTAAAAATGCCAAAGGAACTCCTAAAAGCCAGACGGAGCCCATTTCAAGTATCATTGAAAATTTGGTATCGCCGCCGCCTCTCAGCACTCCAACAATCAATGTTCCGTTAAATGATTTTATAAAGAAAAGTGCTGCTGTAACTATTAAAAGCTTCTTTGAAGCATCATATAAACCCGGTGTAAGATTTCTGAAGAATAAAAGTATTATATCTGTTGAAAAAAACAGCAGTATTCCTAATGCAAGACCTAATGCTGCCGATAATATCATGAAGCTGTTAGCATATTCAACCGCTTCATTTTCTTCATCGGCTCCAATTTTATTTCCAACCATAACCGTGCATGCGTTAGCTAATCCTCTGCTCAGCACCATAAATATATTCTGTACAGTATTTAAAATTTGAACCGCAGCGGCTGCCTCCGTACCAATTTTTGCATAAGCTACCGAATACAGAACAGTACCCAATGACCAAAATGCTTCATTCAAAATAACGGGATAAGCGGTTTTAAAATACTTCTTTATAAAATCTCCTGTCCAGTCTGTCATATTTCTGATACTATGGGCAAGCGGATTATTCTTTTTCCTTGAATATATGGCATACATTATCAGTGCTATTTCCACAGTCCTTGCTATTAATGTACCATAGGCAGCTCCCTTGACACCTAAACGGGGGAAACCGAACTTTCCGAAAATAAGAAGATAATTAAACAGTGCATTGGTTAAAAAGGAAATTATACTTACTACCATAGGCATTTTAGCCTGACTGATGCTTCTGAGAGCAACAGCATACAAAAAGCTTATACCTGTAATAATATAGCTCAGGGATACTATCCTTAAATAATCAACTCCCAATCTGATAACTTCTTTATCATCGCTAAAAATTTTCATTATGAATTCAGGTACAATCAATGCTGCCAATGTAAATAAAATTCCTAAAACACTTACTATTGCTAAGGATATTCCTAAAATTCTCGCTATATTTTTAGTGTCCTTCTTTCCCCAAAATTGCGCCAAAAAAATTGATGAACCCGTAGCCACTCCAAATATGGTAACGGCATAAAAAAAGAAAACCTGATTTGCAAGTCCCACAGCGGCAAGGCTTTCTTCACCCAAGCTTGTAATCATCAACGTGTCAAGCATATTCACGGAAGAAGCCACCAAATTCTGCAATGTAATAGGTAAGGCTATTGATAGCATTGCTTTTAAAAAATATTTGTTTTTAAAATTAGTCCGCATTGTTACCTCCAGGGTTAATATAGTATGTCAGTTTCTGCTGATACATAAAATGCTTATTAATACCTTATCTAAAATTAAATAATAATTTAGTGATACTTATCTATGATAACATAAATATTTGTTTATTTGAACATAATCTTTTCACGAATATTTGCAGAATAATTTACAGGTTACAGTTCACTCATACAATAACAAGTGCGTCAGCCCGTTGTCATTCTGAACCGAAGGTGAAGAATCTCAGGTTGTGTGCCCAGCATGGGCGACAGTTTGACGGTGAAAGTCCGTTATGGGGTTGGTAGTAGCAATCATTAGCCAAAGACAAGGGTGTCCATCGTGAGGTGGAATCTGAATTATCCCAGAAGAAATATTATCCGAGAATCTAGTGTGAAATCATGATTGTTTCACCGTTTACATTTGTTCTTCTCAGATAAGTTTTCTCCAAGTATAATGCGACATAGCAAAGTCTCATTAGAAAAGGAGAAGAACAGAATGAATTTTCAAATTAGCAATCAGCAGCAATTTGATTTACAATTGCAGGAATTCCTTGATGATTTAAAAACAAGGGATTATTCAGAAACAACAGTCAATGGCTACAAGTCATTTCTTAAAAAGGCATGGGCGCACATTACACAGGCAGGGGATACTTATACACTGAAGACCTCCCAACTGTTTAGGGACGAAATTGCTCTGGGGTTCCCACTTTCTGAAAGCAGCAGGAAACATATCAAGACAAGCATCAGGCGCTTCAATGATTATCTTTCCGAACAACCCTATGTATTTCGGCAAGGCAACGGTCGTGAAGAGCCTCCTGAGATTTTTCAAATAGTTCTGGGTGATTATGTTGCAGATCTACTTGCTCATGGTTTGAAACCGGCTACGGTCGAGGTCAGACGGATTTTTGCGACTCAGTTCCTGAATTCTGTCTATAGACAGGGCATCCGATCCTTAAATGAAATTTCAGGAATTCATGTTGGAGCTGCAGTCCTTTCTGCAGGCTCTGCGGAAGGAATCTGCCAGAAGCTACCACATTTTTTGAAATACCTGAATGAGAAGGAGCTAACAAATCTTGAACTCTATAAAGCTATCCCTACATTCATCCCTGAAAAGAAGCTTCCCTCTTTCTATGACAAAAGTGAGCTTCTTCAAATACTGTCCAGCATTGACCGCAACTCTCTTTCTGGTAAAAGAGACTATGCAATCATGCTGATGCTTACCACGTATGGACTGAGAGCAAAGGATCTTGTTGAACTTAAAACTGAGAACATTGATTTCCAGCACTGCTACATATCCTTTAAGCAGTCAAAGACAGAAAGAATGTATCGGGTGGAGCTATTACCAGCAGTACAGGAAGCACTTGAGATATATTTGTCTGAAACAAATCCTTCGTTGGAAAATAAGCCTGTTTTCCACAGCATTCACGCGCCTTGCCGACCATTGAGCAGAAGCGCCGCCTGGAGCATTGTTGCAACTAGGATTAAATCATCGGTTGAGGCGAAAGGCAGGAAGCAGGGACCCCATGCTATCCGTTCCAGCTTGGCAAGCGGGCTTATCGCTGACGATGTTCCATATCCTGTAGTCCAAAAGGTTCTTGGGCATGCTGACCCAAACGCAACAAAAAGATATGTAGCCATAGACATCGAGCGGTTAAGGAAATGTTCCCTTGAGTGTCCCGAGGCAACCGGACGCTTCCTTTCATATCTGGAAGGAGGCGAGTGGAAATGAAGGGATACCACAACCCATTAGGCACAGAGATGGAACGTTATCTTGAGCTCCTTGAAAAAGCTGGTCGCTATGTCAAAGGCATTAGAGGATTGTTCCGGGAGCTTGAAGCTTGTATCCCTTGCAATGTTTCAAAGGAAGAGGCTCTTTCGGATGCAATCCTTTTCGACTGGGACCAAAACCTTTCCTGCTCGCCGATGACAAGGAAACGCAAGTATTCTGAGCTCAGCGGTTTCGTTGGATTCCTTCGGTCGGTGGGGATTGCTTGCCATATCCCTGCAATACCAAAAACGCCAGCCAGTACCTACGCCCCTTACATTTTTAACGAAACTGAATGGGATAGGATAATACAGGAAGCTGATAATCTTGCCACTGCATTGAAACGCACAGGGACAGACATGCCGGTTGTATTCCCGATGTTAATTCGGCTTTTGTACGCCTGTGGGTTGCGAGTTTCGGAGGCTCTTGCCCTGAAAACGGAAAACATGGACTTCAATCAGGCCTGTTTAACCATCCGCAAATCAAAAAGAAGGCGCCAGCGCCTTGTTCCCATGAAGGAAAGCACATCGGAACTTTTATTGAGATACTGTACAAGAAAGGGGCTACTTTCACAGCCGGAATCCTACATTTTTTCATGTGCAGATGGCAACCCTCCCAGTGAAAAGTGGGTTCAGCGATGGTTTGCTGTCGCACTGGAAAACAGTGGCATTAGCCAGACGAGACAGCATCCTGGTGAAAGGGGAATCTGCCCGCACTGTCTAAGGCATACCTTCGTTTTCAGATCATTCCAGGCTTCTGGTGATACGTTTGAAAACACCGTTCCATTTTTGTCAACCTATCTGGGGCATGAAAACATCATGGAAACAGACCGGTATCTGCGCTTTTCATACGAACTGTACAGTGAAGCCCATGAAAAAATCTCGGAATACACCGAGGGTCTGTTCCCGGAGGTGGAAGCATGAAGAAATCAAATGTATTTTTGGACATCATGTCGTCATACCTAACAAAGTATACAGTCGTTACAAAGGGGTTAAGCGAAAACACTATCCGATCCTATACATACACCTTTCAGCTACTGTTTGTTTTCCTGAAAGAGCAAAAAGATATCCCGCCGGAAAAGGTTCAGTTTAAAGCCCTTGACAGAAATACACTGGAACTGTTCCTCTTATGGCTGGAGAGAAGCCGTGAATGCAGTATCTCCACAAGAAATCAGAGGCTCAGCGGATTATCATCTTTTGCAAAGTACGCGGTAGATAAGGAACCGGTTGTGGCGGCCGGTTTTTACAATGCAGTGTTAGGGATTCCCAAAAAGAAAGATGATGAGACTATTCCTATATATTTTACAAAAGAAGAAATATCTATCATGCTTCATCTTCCAGCCGGAAACGGGAAAGTGACATACAGGAATCGGACATTGCTTAGTGTTCTTTATGCAACAGGAGCCCGGGCTCAGGAACTATGTGATATATGCGTCCGGGACATACACTTTGGAGAGAAAACATCCATAAAACTGGTTGGTAAGGGAAGAAAAGCTCGAATTGTAACGATACCTGCACAGTGTGCTGCTTTATTAAAAGATTATCTGTCATCTGTATACAAACTAACATCTTTGGACAGTCATGTCTTTTCAAGCCAGACGAATGAGCACATGACAATCTCCTGTGTGGAGGAAATCGTGAAAAAGTACCTTCGGATAGCAAAAATGGAGAATCCCACTCTGTTCAGGGAAAAGAAATATACACCGCACTCCTTCCGTCACTCGATTGCTGTTCATATGTTGGAAGCCGGAATTCCGTTGCCGGTAATCAAAAACTTCCTGGGACATTCATCTATTGAAGTAACTATGATCTATGCAACTGTCAGTGATGAGCTTAAAAACAAGTATCTGAAAGAAAACAGTTTGGCCAGTGCCCTTCTGGGAAATAGAAAGAAGAATGAAAACAAGCATACATACCCTGGATTGGAATTTCTGAACAAGCTCTAATAGCAGGGGATTAAATTATCCGACGAAAAAGTCAGGTACAGGTGTACATAAGGCATGACCAGGCTTTTTCTCGGATAATAATACTACTCGGATAATTCAGATTATCTGAGTTCTGGAATAATCTGAAGGAAGCCTAAGTGCAAATCTCTGGTCTGACGAACAGAAATCACATCAGGCTACAGTTAAGGATAAGGCTGCGTAACAAGTCAAAGTCCAATAACTACTCGGAATTAACTGTAGTATATGTGGCAGATAGATGGAGAGGAAGATTGCGTTCTTACCTGGGGAGGTCTCATGGACATAACCAATGCAATAAAATATTTGCGGTTATGGTTGAAATAAGATTTATCATGAGAAGTCAGCAGAGGTCATAGTACCAATACGGTTGCAAACGTGTTGGGAAGGACTGAACTTTAGTGAGATGAAAGAACCGGAGGTTCTTGGTAAATGAATGTAACTAAGAATGAAATTAAGGACAGACAACTTCATATGGAGGGCTATCTGCAAAGGGTATCTGCGGAACAGAAAGAGTATGCAGAAGCGTCCGCTCATTTGAGGATTACTGAAAACAACCACATCATCACAGATTTTCAGACGGACGAACTGTTGGAACAGATTTTACAATCAGACAACCTAAATAAGGCATACAAGAAAGTAAAGTCGAACAAAGGAGCAGGCGGTGTTGATGGGATGAGCGTGGATGAACTTCTAACGTTTCTCAGAGATAACCAAAAGCAACTTATCCAAAAGTTAAAGGATGGAAAATATAAACCCAACCCAGTCCGAAGGGTAGAAATACCCAAAGAAACAAAAGGCGAAATCCGAAAACTTGGAGTACCAACAGTGGTTGACCGTGTATTTCAACAGGCAATTACACAGGTACTCACCCCTATCTATGAGGAACAGTTCTCGGAGAACAGTTATGGTTTTCGGCCTAAACGAGGTGCACACGATGCACTGAAACAGTGCCAGCAGAATGTTAATGATGGTTATGTATATGTGGTAGATATGGATTTAGAGAAATTCTTTGATACAGTGTGTCAAAGCAAACTTATTGAAGTTTTATCACGTACCATCAAGGATGGCAGAGTTATATCGCTTATCCACAAATATCTCAATGCGGGAGTAATCAGTAATGGGATGTTTGAAAAGACGGAAGTTGGAATGCCTCAAGGCGGACCACTAAGTCCACTACTTAGTAATATCATGCTAAATGAATTGGATAAGGAAATAGTAAATAGAGGGCACAGATTTGTGCGCTATGCGGACGACTGTATGATTTTTTGCAAAAGCAAGAAGAGTGCAGTAAGAACCTTAGAAAATATCATGCCATATATCGAGGGGAAGCTTTTTCTAAAAGTGAACCGAGAGAAAACAAAAGTGGCACATATCAGCAAAGTAAAATATCTCGGTTACAGTTTCTATAGATATAAAGGAAAATGTAAAATGAGAGTACACCCTAAATCAATAGCGAAAATGAAAGCAAAGTTAAAAGAACTCACATCTAGAAGTAACGGATGGGGTAATGAATACAGAGCATTGAAATTGAAACAATTTATAAGGGGATGGGTGAATTATTTTGCCTTGGCAGACATGAAACAATTGCTAAGAAGTACAGATGAATGGTTACGTCGTAAAATAAGGGCAGTTTATTGGAAGCAATGGAAGAAAATCAAGACAAGATACCGAATGATTAAGAAGTTTGGTTTGCCTGAATGGAAAGTACATGAATTAGCAAACTGTCGGAAAGGAATTTGGCGGTCTGCAATTGCACTTAATAGTGTACTTACTAATAAAGTAATAGCCAGCCTTGGGTATATGTCCATGGCTGACTACTATCTGAAAATATGTGAAAACTAGAGAACCGCCGTATACGGAACCGTACGTACGGTGGTGTGAGAGGGAAAATTTATTTT
>ENA-UOOK01000925-UOOK01000925.1-fermentation-metagenome-genome-assembly--contig:-NODE-925-length-39461-cov-20.546363_pt1 | contig 39461 bp, 39 predicted proteins | sample MGYA00245777_ERZ724023 | MGnify/ENA primary metagenome ERZ724023 (study PRJEB28704, sample SAMN03018312) | fermentation metagenome | biome: anthropogenic terrestrial biome; feature: soil; material...
CTATAGTTCCGCTCATCGTTTCATTGGAATCAATTTGAGGGATTATTTTGTTTGCTTTGTAGACTCTGATTTTATCTCCTACACCAAACCTGAATTTGTCAAAGTACTGAAGGTTCGGAATCAGAGCCTTTGATACGGTCGTATGGTCGATTTCAACCGGGTCAAACAGCGCCGTCATACTTACTGCACCAGACTTTGTCACCGTATACCGGATTCCACGGAGGGTGGTTTCACAGGTCTCGTCCTTCCACTTAAGCGCCATGATGGACAGCGGATGGTGAGCCGTATAACCAAGGCTTTTTCCATACGCAATATCGTTGAACTCAAAAATGATACCATCCACCGGGTATTCATATTGGTCAGGCTGGAACAACTTTTCTACAGCATGTCTGATTTCATCCGGGTTAGAAACGATAGTATATTCTACCGTGTCAAACCCATTCTGATTCAGAAAATCAAGTGCCTCGGATTTCTCGTTAAATTTTCTATCGCACTCGGTAACTGCAAAAATCTTAATTTTCAAGTGTTTTGACTTAACGTTGCTTGTATCAAGCTGCCGGATCGCACCTCCTGCGACGTTCCTGGGATGTTTAATCTCGACCCCCTCGCTTTTTTCTTTTTCAACAAGTTCGTTATAATCTTTCCATGAAATCAGACATTCTCCCCGTACTTCCAGGTTCTCCTGGTAAGGGATTTTCATGGGAAGATTTTCGATGAATTTCGCCTGATCGGTCACATCTTCGCCGACAATTCCATTTCCACGGGTAATAGCCTGCTGGAATTGTCCATTTCTATAGCGAAGGACAAGTGTCAGGCCGTCCTCTTTCCAGGAAACGATCAAGGGTTTCCCGTTTTGAAACTTGATAATGTCGCGGATATCCTTTGTCTTTTGGGCTGAAAGCATCGGGCTGGAATGCCTAACAGCTTTCAGTGAAGGAAGGACCCCTCCCCCGATTCTCTGAGTTGGGGAATTTACGACAACAATCCCGGTTTCTTTCTCCAATGCTTTCAGTTCATCCATCAGAGCATCATATTCTTTGTCTGTCATGGACGGATTATCGTGAAGATAATATTCTTCGTTAGCCTGGTTGATAGTGTTGATCAGATATTGCATTCTGCCCGGTATCACTTTCTTTTTCCGCCTTTCTTTCCGTTCTTGTAAAGCCTTATCAAGAAATTTTTCTGGGACAAAAAACAGGTATTTGATCTGCCGATGTTCCTGCTCTGTTGTTTGTTGAGCTGCATTCAGTGATATCTCTAAATATTCCCTTTCAGGCAACAGCTCAAATGGAAAATTCGGCACAATATGGATAACTATGATTTTCCCGTCTTGACAGACAGCAATGGGTATAAATTCTCGTAAATTCATAAATTACACCTTTTTTGTCTCTTCGAACAAATTCGACGCCTCCATATCGGCTGTATGGATAGCGCAGACAGCCGGAACCTGCTCGCAGGCATTGTTAAAACCATACTGATTATCGCCTTCATTGGCAAACGGTCCCATATGCCACCGGATCATCATGGCTTCCTGCAAGGTCAGACGTATCATATTTTGGAGCATGTAGACGCTTTTCGCGCCGTGCCCCATTACCAGTTTATCCTCTACCTGATAAACTCGTACCTGCTGCCACTTTCCGGCTTTGTCCTTGACATTCCTCGTACCGGTCGTGTAGAAATCCACCTTGCAGATATCGTGCAGCAGTCCTGCAATAATCACACTGTTATGCGGGATTCCGAGGCCATAATCTATGTTTTTCTTATCCAGAAGAAGAAATACATTATAGCTGTGTTCTGCCAGTCCTCCTTCATGATTCCCGTGAAACCTCGTGCTGGCCGGTGCCGTATAGAAATCCCGGTCCGCGAGAAATTTAATGACCCGTTCAATGCCGGGCCGTTTTGTCGAACGAAGAAGCTCCTCAATCTTATTCTGAAGATCTTTCCCAGTTAATGAATGCAGCTTATTCAAAATTATTTTTCTCCTTTATTTTTCTTTTACAAGCGCACCGGGCAGAATTTTCATAACTCCTGGCTTAACTGAATTGTCAACAGAAGGTCCGTATCCAAGTAGCAGCATGTTGACTGATGTAAGCAAATGCTCAGAGGAGAACTGCTTTTCCTCAGGCAAAGATGCATTCTCTTTTTGATACCGGTCTGTTAACCTTTGGTGTATTTTTTCCCAGTCTGCTTTGCAGACCTTAACTTTACAAACGTTTAGCACGTATCCGTCTGGAATTTTGATGTATTTCCGATATAACTGGTCTAAATTGTTCCAACCGCCTATGGAAATTTTCTTCTCCATTATATCACTTTCCTTAAACGAAGATAGATTCCTATGCGCTTTTCAGACCGAAGCTGACAGACATAGCCTCGTCAACAGCTCTCATGATACTCGGTCCAGCATGGCCAATCCTTTCTTTCAGCCTGGATTTATCGATAGTCCTTACCTGTTCCAGCAGTACAAGTGAGTCTTTCTGGAGTCCGGTAGACCTTGCGTCCAGCTTAATATGCGTCGGCAGCTTTGATTTCGAAAACCGGCTGGTGATACAGGCTGCGATAACCGTAGGACTAAACCGGTTCCCGATATCATTCTGGATTATCAGGACAGGCCGAACCCCTCCCTGCTCAGATCCTACAACAGGGCTGAGATCGGCATAAAAAATATCTCCACGATGACAGATCATTGCGATTCCCCTTTCGATGCTTTCGATCTCTGAATTTCATTTGGGTTCATAAATGCCTCCAAAACTGACTTTTCAAATATTCCTACGTTCTTATATGGTCGTACTCTTCTTTTTTGTCAAATCGCCAGCACTATATTGATCCTTTTAGACTAATGATGTACACTTTATTTGCTAAGAAAAGAAAAAGTTTCAGAAGGAGGTTTCCTGATGAGCAAAAAATACGATAATAAAGTTGAACTGAAAAACAAAGAACGTAGCAGCAAACCATATAAAATTCCAGACGAAGTGTGCTGCTCGCCAGAATTCCCTCAAGGGTGCATTAGCTGGGATAATTAGGAAACACATGATTTAAACTGCGCTGTACGAGAGAGAAGGAAGCTGGTAAAACAGAATCAACAAGACACGGTTGGTACAAAGAAATGAAAAAGCAGTAGACCTTTACGGATATTGAATATAGCCGCCGGAAGAAGAAAACGCAGCGGGAAGAGTTTCTGGAACTTATGGACGAGATTATCCCTTGGGACGAGTGGGTCAGTGTCATTGCGCCGCAATTACCCTACCGGTAAACGGGGTCGTCTTCCCGTGGGTGTCGAGCGGATGCTGCGGATGTATCTGCTTCAGATCTGGTTCAATCTCTCTGACCCGGCCACTGAGGACGCGATCTACGACAGCTACGCGATGCGCAAATTCACGGGTTTGTTTTAATGACCGAGAGTGTCCCGGACGAGACGATGCTTTGCAAGTTTCGGCATCTGCTGAAGAAAAACGGTCTGAACAAGCTGTTCTTCGATGCCATCAACCACGTTATGGAAATCACCGGCCAAATGATGAAGGGCGGCACGATCGTGGACGCCACCATTATCAACGCGCCCAGTTCCACGAAGAATGTGAAAAAACACGCGATCCCGAGATGCATCAGACGAAAAAGAGCAATGAATGGCGCTTCGGTATGGCCCTATCGGCGTCGACGCCGGCAACGGGCTGGTCCACACAATGCAAGCGACTGCCGCCAATCAACAACGATGTGACCGCAGCGGCCAAGCTGATCCGTGAGGACGACGAGGTTGTTTACGGCGATTTCGGCTATCCGGGTATCCAAAAGCTCACGGAGATTCGGGACGACATGCATTTGCCCAGGATCGACTACCATATCAACCGTCGTCCGGACAGCTTGCCCAGAATTTTCGACAATTCCATCGATTGGGAACGGCTGATTCAACACTGCAAATCCTCTGTCCGCTGCAAGGTGGAGCTCACTTTTCGCATCATCAAATGTCAATTCGCCTACACAAAAACCCGGTACCAGGGCCTGATGAAAAATGAGAACAGACTTTATGCCATGTGCGCATGTGCAAATCTTTACATGCTGGCGAGGGCCTGGCAAAGTCTCCGCGAGGTCTGACAAAGGAAAAATTGGGCCTACTCATCGAATCGTAACGAATATGGTATGAAATATAACGGAAAAACTCCTCGGCACTTCTTATCTTTACTATTTCGGCCTGATTTCGGTGTTTGTGCTTTAAAACATTTCATTTTTCAGAGGTTCCTTAGCTCAAATTCAAAGTGAAAAAGCTTCCGGGTACAGTTTTAGGACTGTATTCGAAGGCTTCTGCGTAACTCCTGGCAAAAATTCCGGGAACTTTTTTGTTATCAACTCAAAAGACTATTATTTTCATATTTGACATTTTCTCTGATAGGAACCATAGAAAAAGCAGAGAACATTTTTTTGCTGTAATTTTTGAACCTAGAAATATTGCCATTGAATTTCATGCTAATATCGTGTATAATATTAGCATAAGTTTAGAAATTGCGAGGAGGTTTTCCTGTGTATACAGAGCAATTACAATCTTTGCTCAAACAAAATGGTGGCGTTCTACAGACAAGGGAAGTTGCAAGAGCAGGAATTCCAAATATTTATTTGGCTAAGTATGTTAAGCAAGGAAAACTTGAGCGAATTAGCCATGGCATTTATCTTTCGCCAGATGTCTTGGAAGACAAAATGTTTGTGTTACAAAATCGGAGAAAGCGTATCGTCTTTTCCCATGATACCGCGCTTTACCTGCATGATTTGACTGATCGAGATCCGTTAACATATACTGTGACGGTTCCAACGGGATATAATACCAAAAATCTCATGCTCGACGGTCTAACTGTATTTTCTATCAAAATGGATTTATATAGAGTCGGTATTTGTACTATGAAGACTTCCTTTGGCAGACCGATTCAGACATATAATATGGAACGTACCATCTGTGACATGGTCCGTAGCCGCAATCGTATGGATAGTGCTCTGCTTCCAAACGCTCTGAAGCAGTATATTCGTAGAAAAGATAAGAAGATTTTTCTGTTAATGCGTTATTCTAGACTATTCCATATCGAATCTATCTTACGTCCATATCTGGAGGTATTGTTGTGAAATCATCTAAACAAATGAATGCTTTGATTCGTAACATGGCAAAAGAAAAAAATATTAATGCGCAGATTATACTTCGCAACTATATGCTTGAGCGCCTGTTAGAACGTATTTCTTTGTCGCGTTATAAAGAAAATTTAATCTTAAAAGGTGGCATGTTAATAGCTGCAATAGTTGGGTTAAATTCCCGTTCCACGATGGATATGGATACTACTCTACGCAATTACCCCTTGACAAAGGAAACAGTGCAATCAGTTTTTTCGGAAATTCTATCTATTCCTGTGAACGATAATGTAACGCTTTCTTTGAAAAAGCTGGAAGAGATCCGCGATGAGGCCGAATATCCAGGAATCCGTGTTACCATAGAAATGTTTTTGGATGAAACAAAACAAACACTTAAGGTAGATGTTACAACTGGAGATTTCATTACTCCAGCCGCGATAAATTATTCCTTTAAGTTGCTTTTTGAAAATCGTAGCATTACAGTGAAAGCCTATAACCTGGAAACAGTATTAGCAGAAAAACTTGAAACCATTCTGTCGAGGAGTACAGCAAACACGCGTATGAGAGATTTCTATGACATATATGTTCTTCTTCAAACGCAGCGTCAAAATATTGACGCCTCAGTTTTAAAGGAAGCGTTTAAAAATACCATTAAAATCCGTGGGAGCGAATACCTTATGCAGGATACCTCAGGGCAGATTCTCTCAGAATTAAAAGATAGTAAAGCAATGCAGGATTTATGGAAACGTTATCAAAAAAGATATGATTACGCAAAAAATATTCCCTGGAAAAAAGCAGTAAAAGCTTCTGAAAATTTATGCATAGCCATTTCAGGTTCAGGCCCTATTTCAAAACAGGGTGATTAAATCAAAAAATATGTGTGTGAAAAAAGCCTCCAAGTCCAGCTTAATGCTGAACGTGGAGGTTCTGATTCTTAATTATCACCGACTAAATGTGGTTGTGATCCGATAGAATGTAAGAACGCAGTATAATCGCCTGCGGACCATACTGCGGATTCCCTTTTACATATCCCTTAAGATAGCAGATGGCATGTTCCCGTATGTCTGTACCAACATGGATAGGAGTATTTCTGTCTCGGTATATTACACAATTTATACTTCCCGTTTCATCTTCCAGGACAAAAACGTAGATTCCCTTTGTTGGATCGGTTTTAAAAGGGATATCTCTGAAGTTTTTCACAATTCCTTCAAATACATAGGTTTTTTCCCGAGTGTTTAAAAGTCTTTCAATTGTTACTGCGTGTTTTCTCTGCAGCAGTTTTCGATATTTTATGGTAGGATAATGTTCGATTATTCCGAGGTATTCCTCTTCCCTGCTTGCCAGAAATATGGAATCAAATTCCTCCTTTTCTGGAACTGAGATTGGTTCAAAACGATCCGTTCCGCTATTCCCGAACAGGGAAACTTGATCGAAGTCTGTTTTCTGTACATTAGCTATCATTTGATCCATTGCAGGGATTGCTGAAATCTTTCCGGCTCTCGTACCGTCAAAGCAGTCCAAAGCGCCTGAGTAAATCAGGGCTTCAATGGATTTTTTGTTTATTTTCTGATACCGGGCCATCCTGTACAAAAAATCACTCAATGACGAAAATTTACCTCTCGCTTCTTTTTCGTTTTCAATATTGACGGCACAAACGTCTCCAACATCTTTTACAGCATTCATTGCAAACCGGATCCCTTTTGATTCAATGTTGAACCATGAGTAGGATTTATTGATATCCGGTGGTAAAATTAAGATTTTGTTTTGCCTGCATTTTCTGACATATCCATGAATTTTGTCGGCATTCCCAATATATGAGTCCAAGTTGCTTGCCATAAACTCTACCGGGTAATGCGTGGAAAGCCACGCCGTCTTTGCCCCGAGAACTGCATAGGCACATGCGTGAGATTTGTTAAAGGCATAGGCACCGAACTTCTTCATCTTATCCCAAATGATTCTGGCTGTAGTTTCCGGGATGCCATTTTTGATACACCCTGCGATATTGAGCTGTTTCTCCGGGTGTTTTCCGTCATGCTCTTCGGAACCATGAATAAAGTATTCGCCATACTCATCCAGGATTTCAGCCTTTTTCTTGGCCATCCCTTTCCTTATGATATCCGATTGGCCTTTGGAAAAGCCGGCCAGAATTCTGACAGTCATCATAGCTTGTTCCTGGTAAACCAGAACTCCATAAGTGTTTTTCAAAACCTGCTCCAACTTCGGAGTATCATAAGTAATGTTTCCGGTTTTCATGTTCTCAATATAGCGTGGGATTTCGTCCATAGGCCCTGGACGGTACAGTGCTACAGCAGCGATTAGGCGCTCAAAATACTCATTTCCTTTCTGGGGAGTATCGGAATCCGATACATCATAAAACATGTCTTTCATCAGGTTGGTCATCCCAGAGGATTCCATCTGGAAAACGCCGTCTGTCTTTCCGAGCCTCAAGCTCTGATAGGAGCGGGGATCGTTGATAGGAATCTGTGAAAACGTAATGCTTTTTCCGGTTGTTTTCTTTATCAGTTCGAGTGTATTGCTTATAACGTCCAGTGTCCTGAGCCCGAGAAAGTCCATTTTCAGAAGGCCCATCTCTTCACATTGCGGACCGGGATACTGCGTAACCCAAGCCCGTTCGCCAGTCTGACGGTCTTTTGCAATTTCCTGTGGAAGAAAGTTATTCACTGCAGATGGTGCGATAATCGTTCCACAGGCATGGATGCTGACTCCCCTTGGCAAACCTTCCAGCTTCAAGGCTATATTCCAGACTTTCTGAACGTCAGGATTCGACTGATACATTTTTTGAAGCTCCTGGGAATTATCCATTGCCCCCCTGAGACTGATTTTAGGGTCATCCGGGATTGCTTTCGAGATTTTGTCCCCAAAGCTCGGGGGAAATCCGAGGACTCGAGAAACATCCCGTATAACGACCCTGGATCTGAGGCACGAAATGTCGATTATTTTAGAAACGCTTGCCTCGCCGTATTTTTGGCGCACATAGTCAATTACTTTTGGCCTGCCTGCCTTGGAAAAATCCGTATCGATATCCGGATAACTCACACGCTCCGGGTTCAGGAAACGCTCAAACAGCAGACCATACTTGATTGGATCGATTTCAGTTATACCCATGGCATACGCTGCAAGGCTTCCCGCTGCACTTCCACGCCCAGGGCCTACCATTACTCCATGACTCTTTGCCCAGTTGATAAAGTCCTGGACAATCAGAAAGTATCCGCAGTATCCCATCTGCTTGATGACAGAGATCTCATAATCAATTCTATTCTGGTATTCTTTCGAGATATTACTGCCAAACCTTCTTTTCATGCCCTCTCTGCAAAGGTGTGTAAAATATTCTTCGTCAGAAGTAAACGGGGCCGGAATTTCAAACTTCGGCGTGTTGATATTCCCTGTCTCTATCTTGAAATTTCTGCACTTATACAAGATTTCAAGAGTTGAATCCAAAGCTTCAGGAATGTCCTGAAATCGCTTCTCCATCTCATCCGCTGTCTGAAGATGGTAGCAGGTTCCGTTAAATTTTCTCGCCGGGTGGTCAACGGTCGATTTTGTCCCGATGCACAGGTGACAGAGATGGATAGAACTGTCTTCCTTATTGACATAGTGTGAGTCAGTTGTAGCAACAAGGCGAATTCCAAGTTCTCTGGAAAGCCGAATAATCTGCGGATTCACCTTTTCTTCAACCGAAATCTTATGTCGCTGAATTTCAAGGTAGTAATCGTCACCGAACAATTCCTGATACCACAGTGCAGCCTTCTTTGCTTTTCCATAATCCCCGTCCGCCAGATACCGTGCAATCTCACCGGACAGACAGGCTGACTGGCAGATAATATCACTGTGGTAAGCCTTTAGAAGATCTTTTGTAATGTGTGGCTTATAGTAAATATGGTTATATGCTTCGGATGACAGCTTAATCAGGTTTTTGTAACCATTATAGGTTTTGGCAAGGAGGATTAGGTGATTACCGTTTAATTTGCCGTCTATACTTTCCACATAAAATTCTTCACCTATAATGGGGAACTTGCCGGCCTTATTCATCGCCTGGTAGTACTCAAGAGTCCCGCGCATCGTTCCATGATCCGTGATAGCTCCGGCAAATTCCGTATGGGAAACCATATCACTGATGCGGATAGTGCTGTCAAGGAGGCTGTATCCGGTATGCCGGTGAAGATCTGCCCACCTTATAATTGTTTCCCTGCCAGTACGTTTCCTTATCGCCAGCAACTCTTTACGAAACCTGAAATACGGTTTTTCATACCTTTCCGCAGACCTTGAGGATCCGTCTGAAAATATCAGCTTTCCATTTTGATATCTGACCTTCAGGAAATCCATAAAATTCCCCTTTCCTAAAAAAAGCGTCCAGTAGAAATACCAGACGCCCATAAAAATAACTCTGAAATTTGTTTCGATATTATATCAATAGTCCATCTTTCTAAACCCGTCAAACTTTCGGTGAAAAGAACCTGTGCCCGCCGATTGTGAATACATACTTGCAGTGTTCTTCATGCCATTTGCTGGTGCAATACTCTGGAGCATAGAACCAGCGGATATTCTCATTCGTAATCCGGTATCCTTTGGAGAAAACAATATTGACAGTTTTTTTTACGCTTTTTGTAATACTGTGTTTGCCTTCAACAGCATATTGCCCCGGTTTTAGGACGTGATCCGGCCTTTCATGCGTACTGACGCAGGCATCATAGATGCATTGCGCTACACCCATTTGCCCTTCATATGGCTCGTCTGCCGACTCATTTGCCACCGTTTGAAGAACCAGTTCCTTCTCCTTATCAGACATCTGATAAGGTCTGGCATTTCTATCTTGAAATGGCTTATTCGTATAAGAGACTGTTTTCAGGCTGGCGTTATATGCATCTTCTTCCGGGGTTAACTCAGAAACTTTAGTCGGCTTGTTTTCATCAGCCTCATCAGATTTGCTGTTTTTGGGCACAGAAATCCTTTTTGCAGGTTTCTTAACCTTTGGCGCAATATCTGATTTTCTGGAGGGAGCAGCAGACTTAACCTCCGGCTTTGGCTGCGCGGGAATTTCCTTCGGGTAATCTGTGATGGCTGCCAGCAGCTTTGCCTCGTGCGCAAAGGCGATATTTTGTTCCAAACTGCTCATCGGCCTTTCTTCAGTTTCATTCTTCAGCTCTGTCTGCGCCTTGCTGTGCTGAGAATCCGCAGCGTTCATGCTATTGTTGGCCTGGGCGCAATAGCCTAAATTGATTCCAAACGTCAGCAAATATGTCATGGCTGCAAATACAAAAAGAAAATTATCCAATTACATTCTCCTTCAATTTCAAAGTGATAGGAAAATTGGACTAATTACAAAGAACAGGAGAGCCGGTGGTAACCCGACGCTCCTGTTTGATGTTCGAAAAATCGAAACTAAGCTGCCGTTCGTTTCTTTGGGCAGTAAATGACCAGCTCGTACTCGTCTGTGTTGAAATCAACGCCGGCCTTTGTCCTCCCCGTATGAACACACTTGATGAGGCAGGCAAAGTTTTCATCCCTGTTGAACTTTGCCGGAATATTTTTATCCCGATCACCAAGCTCAGCTTTGTTTGGGAGGAAGTTTTTCTCAATGGTGTAAACCTTATCGTGATAGTTATCAGGATGCACCTTATGAGAATGCCTGATGTTAAGTTTGTTCTCAGCCCAGTCCGGTTTCGTAATTGAGATAACCCGCATCATGTTCCTGGTGTCCAGATTATCGAGAATCATCTTCATTTCCTTTTGTGAAAGCCGATGGCGGGTTCTGCGCGCAATAACGTTGCGCAGATAACTTTTCGACGGGATAACCTTTACGCCTTCGGTAGGAATCTCTTCCGGCTCCTTTTCTCCCACGTTCTTGACAGTTTCTTTTTCCATATTTAACTCCCCTTTATAAATTTAAAGGGATTATTTATTTGCAATTATCCCTGTATATTGTGTTTTTCATACTATTATTGTAGCCTTTGACTACATATAGTATGATAGCATCAGAAATATGGAATGTCAAATTTTATGAAGCGTGTATTGTTTCTTCTTTTTTCTTTCTTGCTTCCCGGATAAGGAGCGCTTCGTTTGTCAATTCCCATGCATTTAGGAACTGGTTTACATGGGATAACTGGATATAGAAATCCTTATCAGACATGTTGATAAAATGCATGTTTTCGCGCTGATAGGAACCGGAAGCGCAGCAGTTTCCGCCGGTAGCAGTTTTTTTCAGAATACCGGTACCGTCTTCTATGGCAATAACTACCGGCAACCTTCTTATCCGGTCTTTTGAGTCTTTTTCCTGGCGCACTATCGTTAGTTTAGTTACCTTCGATCTTCCGTTTTCACCAGCAACCGGCATAATCTTTTCTTCTTTAAGATAAGTCATATACTTTGGCTTGCCCAGATAATTCTTATAGGCAAGGCTGTAGAGTATTCTGACGTCGTCAGGCGAGATATTGGCTTCTGAATACTGTGCGGGCTTTACCGAATAATCTCCAATCCGGACTCCAACACAGGATATCAGCTTATGTCCATTCCACTTTTCATCAGTCCCAGAATGGATTTTTGCATAGTTGTACACTGAAGCCGGTTTTAGCTTATCGATGAACTCAATCAGCCGTCGGCTGGTTTTGTAGACTGAAATTTGCCTGTTGATATATTTATTTTCTTCCACAGCTTTTTAGCTCCTTGTTGTCAGGCGATTTCCCTTTGTCCTGGGAATTGCGGGAAAACGAACAGTGTGCTTTTCGCACTTCCGTCAAAAAACGAAAGGATCCAACTGCAGATTTTCGCATCTAATTTTTTTGCACACTTTTTCGCAGTTGTCCCATTTTTTCTAATAACAACTGAAACAGGCGCAGAATCATTTGAAATCTGAATTATACCGTCATGGCCGACATAAATCCGACAGACAATGCTCACTTTCCGTCTGCTGTAAATATTTTTTATGGATGGCATCAGATTCTTGAGAGATGATACTTTTCCACACGCAACAAGTTCTCTCAAACAAATCATCCTTTCAAACTATCAAAAAATCACTCTCTACAAAAAACTTACGATACTATATGGGTAAAAACTTATGAAATGTCAAATTGACATAAAAAACCCGGCCGTCCAGATTTCCCTGAACCAGCTTTGTAAGATTGAAAATATTGCTTGTTTTATTAACAATTTGTTAATTTTCCGAGAATTACTTGACAATACGATAATCAGGGCATAGTATACATGTGTAACATTGTTACACAACTAATACGTCCTTGGCAGTAAGCCCCCCACGATAAGGGATGTGCCGACCCCAAGGGCATTTTTTTGACTAATAATAATGGAGTATCTAAAAAAATTATGTAGAGGTCAATTAGATATCAAAAATTTAGCTGAAGATGATTTTGAGTTTAGCGTAGATCAAAAGGGTGTAGATATGAAAATTGGCATAGATATTGCATCTTTAGCCTATAAGAAGCAAGTCGATCAATTGGTACTTATCTCAGGCGATAGTGATTTTGTCCCAGCTGCAAAGTTAGCTCGCCGAGAAGGTATAGATTTTATATTGGATCCCTTATGGTCTAATATTAAACCTGAATTGTTCGAGCATATAGATGGACTAAAAACCTGTTGCCCTAAGCCTACCACATAAAAAAGCCCGGTTAAATCAGGAGCGACCTGATCTAACCGGGAAGGATTCCGCTCCCAATTTATAATGGAAACGGTTATCCATGATACACTGGCTTTCTGATTTCTCAGAAAGCCCTTTGCTCTACCGGTGCTTCCGGATCTTTTTGAACCTCAAACGCGCCATTCGAATAGACTTCGCTGCTTGTTTCCCTTTACGGCAAAGTACGTGGATAAGGAAAATTGCTCCGCAGACCTGGCCGGTTATGTAACCAGCTGTGCCTGCAGCACTGAGAGTATAATACATCACTAAAACTCCCTCATATAAGATTCAATTATCTTTCCGAAATTCAGGTTTCCAACAAGCTAAACAATAAGAAAAAAGACATTTCTCAAATATTGGGAGGAACTTCAGATGAATGTTTGCAGCATCTGTCGAATAGCAAACATCAGCATTTCTGAATAAAAGAAGCAGATAAAGTCTGGCCACTACTTTTATCTGCAGCTTATAAACAAAAAAGGCTGATATCAGATACTCTCCATTCGCTGTAAGCAGTCAAGAAAAATTTCTGGCAACATTATCAATCTGCTTTTCCCTTAGTATCTGCCTGATGAAAAAGCTGATCCGAAAAGATAATTGTCGCAAAAAATACGCGGTTTTTGGAATCAGTAAGAGTGAGGGTCTTTTCAAAGAGCCTGGCTGTTAATGATTCCAGAAAACAAAATCAACAGCAATAAATAAAACATTCTGATAATATATAGTGGCATACACTACTTATGTCAAACCTAATATATAAATTATCTGTGAACAAAAAATCCGGCATCAAAAGACGCCGGGTTATCAATTCCAATTTCAAGTAAAAAGTTATGATTTCAGGGGGTTTTTATACTCTTATCTAACCGTAACATTCTAACAACTATATTATTTTTTTGTGCTAATATTTTGCAAATTACTGCCAAAACAGTTTCGTTTTAAAAATTCCGCAAATTTTGGTACGGTAAAATCAATTTCTCCATAACTGGTAGCATAGATTAGTCCCTTACTAATTAAGCTGGCACGAAAAATTGAAATTGAGTTTACTTTGCGTTTCATAATCTGTGCAACGTTAGATATTGTACATGGAAAAGATTTACATTGTGCCATAGCTATTAAGAATTCACTTTCTCTTCTCGTGCATCTGTCTATTCTGGAGCTAAAGAATCCCTCATCAAGCCTTTTATTCGTTGCTTTAATGTTTCCATCCACTATGTCAAGTGCTATTTTTTTATTATCAGAGTTTTTCCAAATTGTATAGCACATTTCCTGAATAAAAAACGGATATCCAAGTGTTTCATCAATTATTTTTTGCACAGCTTCTGGAGTATAACTGACCCCAAATTTTTTTGCAGGAAGTAAAATAGCTTTTTGCGCAGAGCTTCTCGAAAGCGAATCAATCTTAACATATTCGAAAAGCCTTTCAGCATAAGATTTAGCTTCTCCAAGCATTTTTATTATTCTTGGTAATCCCGCGCAGAAAAAAATTATAGGTAGTCTTAACTGGTTTAATCGATGTATCGCCGTGATTAAAGCTTCCAGTTCATTTTCTTTTGCATATTGTATTTCATCGATAAAGAAGCAAATTGTAGTATCCGCTTTTTTCGCATATCTTCCCAACGTCACAAGCAGTTCTGTAATATCATTCGATAGATCACCAGTTCCAGCTATTGACAATTCATTTGGCCGATTTTTCATTTCGATTGAAATATCTCTACTTTCAGGGTTCCAACGCACGATAAAAGATTGTATTACTGCCAAAAGTTTTTCAGCTTTCTCTTTTACCGCTTCTTTTAAACTTAAACTTTTGGCAAAAACACTGCAGGCTATTGAAATAGCTTGCACAAAATTACTTGTCTCTTTAACTTCTATGTGCTTGTAAAGAAAATTTTGTTCATCAGCAAAATCTTCTATAGCATTAAGCAATACTGTTTTTCCGACACCCCTAAGACCATAGTATACAACTGGTTGCGCTTGATATCCAGATGCAATGGACAAAATACTCTTTTTTGCATTATCTAATACATCATCCCGGCCAGCCAGATATGTCGGCATAACTCCGGCTCCAGGAGTATAAGGATTTCTAAAATCTATCACTGCTTTTCATCCCTTTTCAACCTATTATTAATAGCTTCTTCCAAAAGAATCGCAGCCATTGAAGATTTTGTTCGCCTTTCTTTCTCTGCAAGTGTGATGATTTGTTGTTCCAGCTTTTGACTCACAATTATGCCTAATCTTCTCTTTCCTGCTTTAATTGGCATTTGTATCACCTTTTATATAAGAGTATCACCGTTAATCACAGTTGTCAACATATACACAGACTTGCTCACTATTTGTTTTGCTGATTCATCTACATAAATTTTGCCCGGCATTTCTGCTGGGCATTTGAGATCACTGAACCATCCTAAGAACTATCTTGACCATTTGTTTCGGCATTTTATCAAGGTCTGTGATGTTGAGAAAACAGTCAGCACCATAGATGGCTTTAATTTGCTCCTTATCCTCGTCTATAGCAGCCGTAATCAGAGTGATATTGGATAGCTTACATTCTTTCTTTGCTGCTCTTAGATCCGCGTATGCCACTTTTCCCGTATAGTGAAGCGATGCCGGCTGTCCGTCCGAAATCAGAATAAGCAGCTTTTTCTCTTCCGGCCTCCTCTGGAGCAGCTTCATACAGTACCGGAGCGCAAACCCGTCCCGATTACAGCCATGCGCTGCCATATTGGTCAGCCGATATTTTTGATTAGACCTGCCTTCAAAATCGACATAGTGGTTCAGGAGGGTAAAACCATATCCAATTTCACTATGCCCGACAACTGCAAGCGGAAGATTAAGGCCACGGCAAAAGTCTTCCAACAGGATAGCCGTTTCAAGGGCTTTTGCAATCTTTAGGCCATACATGCTGCCGGACTCATCTATGAGGAGACATACGGTAACTGGCGGAATATCTTCCGGCATGATTTCCCTGCTGAAAATTCTGCCATCCTGGTGGGATTCGTAGGCCGGTATAATTCGGTTCCCCATCAGCAGACCGGTCATCCTCCCGCCTTCTTCCCGATCTTCGAGAACGTCCTTGACAAGGCGCTGCATTTTTTTTGAACAGGACCGAACTTCTGGATATATCATGCTGTAATCAGATTTATTCTTTTCAGTGATTTCAGGAATTCTGACCCGACTCTTTTCGTTTGCGTGACAAGCAGCTGTTTCCGATACCTCATAGGAAATACTTTGAAGATTCAGTTCTTTGTGATTGTCGAGGTACGTACCTATGACATTATTGAGGATTTCTTCTGCTGCCGGACAACTGTCAAGAGGACTTCCATCGAATTCAGATTCCTTGATTGGAGTCTTATTATTTAGCCTGGCATACGGATCGTCGGGAAGCACATCCTGAAATTTAGGAAATGCAGAGTCTTGGTTCGGTTCTGACCTGTCGTGATTTTCCCAGTCGACAGGCTTTCCTTTACCGGATTTGCCGTTCTCCGCTTTTGGATCTATGGAAATACCATTTTGTTTTCCTGTTTCAGATTTTTCTTTCCTTATACCGCTGCCATCTTTCTGAGAAGCATCTGCAGACAGATACGAATCTCTTTTTTTGCCTTCAGCCTCTATTGAATCGTGTTGAGCAGAACTTTGGCTGCCAGATGAATTCGTTTTTTGCTTTTTTAAGCTGCCATCCGAAGTGACTGGACTGGAAGGAAGGCTGTCCTCCGGCTTATGAGTGCTTACTTTTGCGCCTGTACCAGCCTCAGTGTCCTTTTCTTTCTTGTTTTGCTGCGGGTCACCGTGCTGTTCCAAATTGCCTTGCGGGCCGTCCTGGTCGCTTTGCCGGGCACTTGCCCTGATTTGAATTTGTCTTTGCGCCAGCCCACCGGTACCTGTACCTCTCTGAGAACTCTGGCACCGAATATTACGTTCCAGTGTACTGAGCTTTTTATCAAGTTCTTGCTTATCCTTTATAAGATCTTCCGATGAAAGAAGAATGACAAATATTTCTACATAGACTGCTTCCCTTTCTGAAACATCGTCAATGGAATTGATTTTTTTGACCCTGTCATAAATATCATTGAGAAACGGAAATTCCGGGGCCGACAGAAATGTGTGTGTCTTTGCAGCATACAGGAGTAGATTCAGCAGCTTTCCCAATCCTTCAGTCTTTTTAATATCTTCTTGCTCATTCTGAAACATTTCACTGTTCAGCAGGTTGATGCCTTTTCGAAATGTTCCACGGTATTCTTTACACATGAAATTTTCCACATAACCGTCTTCGCAAATATTGCTGACGTCTTTGAACAGCTTCAGCAGTGTCTGAGCGGACACAGGAGATGTAAATACACAGGTTTCAATATCTCGGACAGTCTTTTCATAAACAGTACCCTGAAGCTTCGGCCTCCAGGGATACCATTTATGTTCCTGCCATGCTTTCCAAAGCTTTGAAACATCTTTAAAATCCGTGCAAAGTGCATGTCCAAGCTCATGACCTTCCAACCCAAGATACGTCAGCAGCATTGTCTGTTTGTCATAACTGGTCCTCTGTCCAATTTTCATAGTGATAGGGTTTGCCAAGTTGATATGAATTTGACTGTTATTTGTATAGGCCACATCATTTTCTGCCGGATTCCATACGGGATGAACCCTGAGCGGGACGTCATACCTTTCTGATACCATTTTTGCCAGCTCCGTAAAATAGCGGATCATACGCTCCGATGTGAAAAGATCTTTCGGCTTGATATGCTGGCCAATATTTCGTAGTATTCTTATATTTTTCATTTTCCATCCTCAATAATAAAGCGGATTGTCAGCACCCGTATTTACTCTTGTGTTCGGATCAAACTCGGCTTCTACGAAAGCACTGATTGCCTGCTGAGCGTCCAGGTTATCTGTAGCTTTTGAGACAATTGTGAATTCTGCGGAAGTAAAGATATCCCCGGTCGTCATAAAGGCTTCTACCCAATCTATCAGCTCCGTTACTCCGCAGACGCCATCTGCCAACTCCTCTTTTTGAAGGTATTTGTTGATTTTTTTCCTTACCACAGCCATCTTTTTTAGGATAGTCATGTCGTTAAAACCTGTCACAGATGCGACCCGCTCACAGATGATTTTGTCGCTCGGCTGTTCGATATCGAAAATGGCATCCATCCTGCGCAGCACTGACTGATTCGGTCTTTTACAGGCGACGTAATCCACGTTCGTTGTAAAAATCACGATGCTGTCAGGATGCCTGCGGACAATTTCACCAGTACTCAGCGTTGTCGCCTGTCCATCATCCAGGAGACCGTTCAATGAGGTCAGGACGCCTTGCTTAGCAATCACGTAAGGTTCCTGGACCTCAACAAGATAACCGTTTTTAATAGCTCTTATAAAATCGGACTCAACGTATTTCACTTTTCCGTCTTTATCGTACATTGGCTGTCCGAAAAACAGGTAGCTCTCAGTGTCTGCAGCACACGTTACAAATGTATAAGGCATATGGAGCGTCGCTGCGATAGCTTTTGCCAATGACGATTTACCGGTCGAGGAAGGTCCGCGGAACATGAAGTTTCGCATCGGATGGTTGCTGCCAGTTGTCATCTGGATCATCTTTGTGATAACCCCAACTTCCTTTGGCACAACATACCAGTCTGGAATCTCCGGAATCAGTTTCTGTTCCTCTTCCGTGTACGGATGCCCGAATTTTTTCTTCGGTAAAATATGCTGCTTAGCAGAAGTTTTGACTGGTTTTTTAGGAGCTTCCATATCTGCCAGAAGTTTAAACTCTCCTGCAAGCACATTTGTTGGAGCATATTTGCCTTTCTTGATGGCATAAGGCGTAATTTTCTCAATATTCCCGGATTCATCGAAGATTGAATACTCGAAATCATCCGGATGATAGAGTTTCCGCAGCATCCAGGAAGACAATCTGGCAAAATTATTTGCCAAACTGTCTGGCACTTTATCACCTTGTGCCTGGGGAAGGTCCTTAAGTCCTTTGAAAATTTCTGTCATGCTGTTAAACAAATCCATTGATTTCTTTTGGATTCGTTCCTTGAACAGAATCATGGTCAGAATGACAGCACCGTCTTCCGAGTGTCTGGGACCTAAATTATAGGTTCCGGAAGCACCTTTGCTGACTAATATCTGATAGGTTCTACTGAACGAACTCGGATTTATGGCGACACAATACCTGTCTCCGGAATCCACGATTTCTCCACAGTACCCCGTCTGGCCGTTTTGCGCTTCATAAGTGCCAACTCCGCCGGCTGATTTATCAGTCATAATTTCCGCAAGTTTGCAGACTGCTTTTATAACCTGAGGCTGAATGGGCTCAAGGCCCTGATCAATTTTCCGGTACATCGGTTCGATGGTCTTTCCGCAAAGCAGTTTGCATCTTTTTAAATCCACTTTATCAGCCAGCTTGAAAATAGCAGAATTCTCATTAAACATAAAATCAACTCCCTGTCGCAACGAAAAGCCGTCAGACAAAACTGTCTGACGGTCAATTCTGTTCTTATTTTTTTTAGAACGTTAGAACGGCAAATCCTCGTCGTCATCGTAAACGTCGTTATCAGACGGGGCTGCCTGTTTTGCCGGCTGGCTTTTTGCTGGTGCCTGCTGCGGTGTCTGCTGATCGTTTTTACCGGCCGATGTATTACTTGGAACAGCAGCAAATTCCACGCTGTTTGCAACAAGGTAAGTAATTGACTTTTTGTCTTTGTCAATTTTCGATCTCACTGATCCTACAACGTCAACGCAGGATCCAGTTTTTAAATATTTCTTCGCGAAATCCAGAGTCTTTCCGCGAATCAAAAAATTTAGAAAATCTGAATCGTATCTTCCCGTCTTTTTGTTTTTAAAGTTACGCTGAACAGCTACGTCGAGATAGCCAAAGCCTTTTTCTTCATTGATCCAGGGGTCTCGGCTAAGTCTACCATTTACAGCAACTACGTTTAACATAGTAATGCCTTCCTTTCAAAATTTACTGCAAAAATATGCGATCCATATAATATGGAAACAAAGCCGTAAAATGTCAAGCCAGAAAGTCAGATTTTTTTATCTACGTGATTCTGCACCGTCACCGGAATACAGAGAAGCAGATATTCCCCAGTCAACGGCAAATCCTTGCTGGTGAATACCATCCCGTATTTCCGATGTACATAGTATTTGTGTCTGTTTGAGGATTCCAAATTAAACGGACCGGCTTCTTTGGAATCAAAATAGTATTTACAGTAATGTCTTCTCAGTTTGTGGGTTTCCTTCTCTACGCATTCTGCATCAATTGCGTAATAACTCCGGTTTCTAAGTGGTTTAACGTATCTGACACCGTTATAAGCGCACATTGCACAGCATAAAAGCAGGAAGATCCAAAACGGTGAAGGCAGTCTGCAAACTGCTGATATAGCAGCTGCCAGCAAACTCATACCAGCCCCAAAAGCCGAAAGAGATAGCTTGCTCTGCAGCTCTGAAAAAACCGGGTCTGCATTTTCTGCTTCCTTATCTCTTCCCTGAATTGGTTTTTTATCGTTTCTTTGGTCGTTCTTATCCATAATTAAACCCTCCTGTCCTTATTAATCGGGACTGTATCGTACCGCTTCAGAAAATCAAGGAAAAAGCTGAATCCAATAAGGACCAGCATTATAGTTTCAAGCTTTGCCTTTGAGTGTATCAGACAGAAAAATGTGATAATTATTATTCCAGCAAAATCAAATTCCAGGAGTACCTGACATATTACCTGCAGCACAAAACCAGCCTCCCCTTCTATTTTATAGATAGTGCCGGTCCTATAGTTTGTCAAATCACAGGAATTGTCTGAGTGAAGAGTAGTCCTTCGTATATACCATGTAGAAAATATACGCTAACACCGACACCAAAAGAAAAATAGCGCCTATTACAATCCCGATTGCCCCGGCAAGACAGATCATTCCACTATTCGTATCTTTTACTTTGCTGATTCCACACAGTACAAATGAGAAAAAGAGAACAATAAACGAATACTTGGCAGTATTAATTAGAGTTCCAGACAACTATACCTACCCCCCATAATCAGAATTTTCCCTTCAGCAGCAACACCAAAAACGCAGAAAAGATCAGGAGCAGATATATATCGAAGTTCACAAGCATAAGAAAAGTAGTTTTTGTCATAGTAAGCCTCTACCGGAAGCAGATATCGAAGATGCTTCCAAAAATTCCGTGGATGGCATTCCCGAATTTACTCCCTGCACTTTGTTCCTGCCCCTGTTGCTGCATGTACGCTATATTCCTCTGGCATACAATGTTCTCGTAGAATTTCCGATATTCCGGATGCCTGGGATTCAGCTTTACAGCCTCGCAGTAATGCCGGTAGGCATCTTCCAGCCAACCTCTCTGCTGAAGTAGAAAAGCCTTGAGAAAATGCCATTCAGCGTTTCTGTCTTTCTTTATGGCCTGGTCGAGTATTAACTCGGCATCCCGGCTTTTCTTCTGATTGATTAGCCGTCTTACATTGTCATAGTTCGCATAGGCGTTAAGGCCTGCTGCTGCCTCTTCAGGATGGTCCTGGTTGATAATTACCTGATAGACTCTCGGCTGTCCTGCAGGCTGAGAGGCTGTTTTTTCATGTCTCTCATTGGACTGGGGCGGAACCCCTTCTTTTCTCTGTTTCTTGATTAAATTGAACGCTTCGTTGACCTCTTTCATTTTCTCATCCGCAAGGTCAGCAAGGGGGTTCCCCACATATCGGTCAGGGTGGTATTTTTTCACCATTTTCCGGTATGCCGTAAGCACTTCTTCATCAGAAGCATTAGATAATATATTCAAGACTTTATATGGATCTGTCATAACAGTCACCTGGTTTTTATATATCATATATGGAGTTTTAACGTTATTTTAATACCATATATAGTATATCATCTGATTTTGTCGGAATCAAATTATGAGGAATACACGCAGATGACAATCTGGTTATTAAGTAAAGAAAAATGATTGATAGCCAGCCGATTCTTGATTGCTTAGAAATTTTTTACTTGATAGGTTAATAATATCTTGACATTTTTCATAATTTCAGGTATAATAATTTACCTAAGGAGTAAACTAAAATTGAGATGAGGCATCAGAATTGCAAATTGAATACAAAAATCACGAACTTCAAAAAGTGTGTACTGATGCCCACGAAGCTATAAAAAAATACGGAAATTTGATGGCTGATAAAATACATGAGCGGATTGATCAGATTACAGCAGCAGATACGGTCGAACTGTTAGAACAATTTCATATTGGAAAATGTCATCATTTAGAAGGAAACCGAAAACATCAATATGCTATGGATTTAGTCCAACCATATCGGCTTATTTTTATAAAGAAAAATTTGAAAATCTACACCGTACAAATTGTGGAAATAGTGAATTACCACTGATTAGATCGATATGTGATTTGCAAAGGAGGATATCACAATGGTGAAAAGTAAAACTTTTATTGCAACGCCTCCAGGTGTAACTATTAAAGAACAACTTGCTGACAGGGAAATGAATCAAAAAGAATTTGCTCAACGGATGGGAATCTCTGAAAAACACATTAGCAGATTAATAAACGGAGAAGTTAAGCTAACTCCCGAGATGGCTGTGCGTCTGGAAATGGTTCTTGGCGTACCAGCTCAATTTTGGAACAATCTTGAGGCTATTTATCAAAATAAACTGGCGAAAGCTAATTCTGAAAATGAAATGGATTCCGATATTGAATTGGCTAAGAAGTTCCCATACAACGAGATGTCTAAAAATGGCTGGGTACCAAAAACATCTAATATTAAAGGACGTGTGATTAATCTTCGCAAATATTTTGAAGTAGTCCAGCTTAGTTATCTGCAAAGGTCGCTCATACCTGAAATTGCTTGCCGGCGTCTGACAATAACCGAAAAAAGTGATTTTGAATTAATCGCATGGGCCCAGAAAGCAAAACTTGAAGCAAGGAAAATTAAAACTAAACCAATTAATATAAAATTACTCAAAAACTCTTTGAATGAAATCCGTGCTATGACCACGATGGATCCAAAAGATTTTTGCCCTAAATTGATTCGCCTTCTTGCAGACTGTGGCATTGCACTCATTTTTCTTCCACACATGAAAGGTTCCTTTTTGCATGGAGCAACGTTTTTCGATAAGAGCAAAATTGTTATCGGTTTGACAGTTCGAGGGAAAGACGCAGACCGATTTTGGTTTAGTTTGTTCCATGAACTTGCTCATATATTATATGGCCATATACGGCAGTCAGAGAGAACAATAGATATAAATGAAAAACGAGCAGATGAATTTGCTAAGAATACATTGATTCCCGCTCGTGAGTATTCGATGTTTATTAAGCACAACAATTTTTCAAAAGAATCAATCATTGACTTTGCGAAACATATTAAAATTGATGTGGGAATTGTGGTTGGGCGACTCCAGAAAGACAATTATATTCAATACAATTGGTTTAACGAGTTAAAAACACATTATTTTATTGCTGGCAACAGTTAAGTGACTATAGGGAACATTATTCTAAAACCAAACCCACAGCTTTAGCTGCGGCAACCGAATAAAAACTTTGCGTGGGCTTTTAGCTTAGTTGAAATTTCGAGGGTAGAGCATTATCCTCTGCGGGAGAAGCCGTAAGACCGGATTTGAGTCGGCAAGCTTTGCTGATCGCACAATCTCCGGTGGGGCTGAGAAGCCCCGGATTCTATCCGGGGAGTATGTCACTTCTGTTTGCCACTTGTATGGGGTTGTCAAGATGGATTAGCAAGAAAATAAGATGACCAAATGGTCATCCTAGTCTGCAGACAAAGTATCAAGTGTATATACAGTAGCAGTTCTCATATAATAAGCGTACATTATTGACATGATGTACACTTTTTGCTATTATATATATGAGGAGGTTATCCCAATGTTTTTGAATGCTACGGATGTTAGAAAGGATCTAAGTAAAGTGATTGATAACGCAGTGCGCGAAAAGCCGCAGTTTATCAAGCGTACAAGGGATCATCTACTACTTTCAGATCTAAATTTTATTAATCAAATTCTTGAACCATACCACTTCACAGCAAAAAAATTTCCAGAAGAAGATGGCTCAGTTACGCTTGAGCTCAACGAAATTGATTTGGCAGAGAACGGAAGGACAGAGTCTGAAGCGAAGCAAAATCTGGCAGCCTCAATATTAGACTATGCCAAAGATTTTTACGATGATTTTAACTATTGGAGCACTGCCCCTAACAGAAAAGCGCAAATCCCGTATGTGTTTAGGGCTTTGATTTTAAATAACGTTGAAAAGATCGGAGATTCAATTACTTGCTGAGGTGGAAAGAACTAAAAAGATTCTGCGAAAACGATGGATGGCAACTATACAAAGACACCGACCATTATTGTTTTCGGAAGCGCGATCCTGATGGCAGTGTTAGGCGGACAAAAGTTTCAAAAGGAAATGGAGAAATCCACAAGTCGTTGTGGCAGTCAATAATAAAAAAACAATTACATGTCACTCAAGAATATTTCAACAAATATATTTAGCGGTCGACCAATTCATTGCTGCCCTGCGAAACAATCTGAAAACATATAGAAAATTCGAAACAAAAAACAAGTGTTGGAACAGTCACAACTATAAAAAACACAATGGCACCTGCTCAATAAGCAGATGCTATTTTCTTATGGCTTTATCCTGTTACTTCAACTGCGAAAGCTTATCCAGACACGCTTTGCAGATATATTTTCCAGCAAATAAAAGTAAATTATCTGTGCTTCCACAGAAAGAACAAACTGGTCCATGCTTTTTCAAGATGACCTGATGTCCATCCCACGAGAAATCTACGCTGTCATTTTTCTTTACATCTAACATTTTTCTGATTTCAGCAGGTAATATTACACGTCCAAGCTCATCGATTTTTCTTAGCATTTCCGCTGATTCCATTATGATATCCTTCCTTTCAAAATGTTCAATATTGAGCATACCAACCTATGACCATTTTAGGTCATAATGAAGAAAAGTCAAGGGGAAGGATGGATAAAGTTGATTTCCTACGCTCCGCTATGGAAAACCATGAAAAGAAAGGGTGCAACAACTTATACGCTAAGGAACAAAGGCAATGGAGAAAATCTCAGTGGTTCTACAGTACTGAGACTGCAGAAAAACCTTTCGGTTTCAACAAATACGCTGAATACGCTTTGCAGGACACTAAGTTGCCAATTATCCGATGTGGCTGAATACATACCAGACTAATATTTCTATATACGGATGGCCTGCACAGAAATGTGCAGGCCATTTTTAGAGTTCAAATTGCTAATCTATGCGCTGATACCCATTTTTCTCAGCGTAACCAAGCAGGTAAAGGAACGCAAAGGCTGGGATCCGCAGCATTTGTTTCCCACAGGGAGCCTTTTGGACACCATAATCGTTACTGCCCCTGGTTACAATGATTGAGGCAGCTGCTTTTCCGCAGAGTTGGCTGATAGCGTCATCGTCTGGGACAGAAGCACTATCACGATATTTGACTTCCACCAAAATATTTTGCTCATTTGGATACTGCACGACAATGTCAATTTCCTTGCCCCTTTTCCCACCACGATAATATCCGACGGAGGTAGCTTTTTGATAATAAAACGCAGCAATATGCTTGTATACTGAAGTTTCTACGACTTTTCCCATTTTAACAGGATCAGTAAGGACAGAATCATCCATCAAAACGGCATTGCTTATGGCTGCATCAGCTATATAAATTTTAGGGCTGGCTTTCAAGACCTTTTTACCGGATATATTAACCGGCCAACTTCGGTAAATCAAATTTGCGCTTTCCAGGTAGGAAATATAGCTCTCGACCGTAGGTCGTGAAACACCATTAAGTTCTTTTGCAATTGCTTCGACAGACACGATCTCTGAAGACACGTTGCATAAATAGAGAAATATCCGCTCCAACTCAGTAGAATTACGAATTTTATATAGCGAAGGTAAATCTCTTTTCAGGACTTTATCGACAACATCTTCTCTCATGATCTGCTGTGCCATGAGATCGTTATCTGAAAGAGCAAGTTCAGGGAAACCACCTACCTGCAGATATCGTATAAGATGGTTTTGTACTTTAGATAGCTGCAGCATAATTTGTGTACGTTCCTGCTGCGTCATGTGTATCATTGGTGTAATACGGAGATCCTTCGGCAAATCGGGTTTATTAACATTTAGGATCTCACAATATTCGTAAAATGACATTGTAGGTACTTGTATGACAGACCAGCGTCCTGTGCCGCTTTCCCGGTTCCCACGCATCAGCACAGGGCTGGCAGAACCGGTAGCAACTACCTGTGTATCTGGCTGCATATCATAAATAGTTTTAAGCCATTTATCCCAATCCTGTGCATATTGAATTTCATCAAAAAAGTAAAAGGCATCTTGATCAGCATAGATATTTTCATGATAGCAGTCCAAAATTTCCTTAAATCCGCTAAGTTTCAGCATCGGATGATCCATTGAGATATATACGATTTTTTGTGGTTGTATTCCGCTTTTTAAAAGCTTTTCGATTATTTGGTACAAAATTGTGGTTTTCCCTACACGACGCGCCCCAGTCAAAACTATTACTCTACGCAGGCTGGTTTGCTTTAAGCGTTTCATGGATTCGTAATATGCAAAACGTTTATACGCTTTTGCAAGCTGGGGATTTACAACACCGGTCTTCCACCAGGGATTGTAAGCAGAAAGAACTTTTAGAATGCCTTCTTTCGTTATGACAGGCATCATATCACCTTCATTCATATGATATATTATACCCCATATTTTCATATTTATCAATGATTATTGAAAGTATATTTGTAATAATATAAGACAAATATGCAAAATTTACGTGTGAAAGTTACATTGCTAATTTTCCATATTTATAAACTGATATTATAAAAGCAGCAGGTTCTTTTTTGACAAGCCATGTTTTTCTGACCATATATATTATGGTAATGTATTTTTGAAGTTTTGAAAGGCAAGGCTGATAATTTTGGGTGTGATAATATTTCTGCTGCTCGTACTGCTGATTGCCGGGATAATCGTGGCAAACATCAAGATAGTGCCGCAGGCACATGCTTTTGTAATTGAGAGACTTGGTACTTACGCAACGACTTGGGGGACGGGGCTGCACGTAAAAGTTCCGTTTGTAGACCGGATTGCCAGGAAAGTTACAATGAAGGAGCAAATCATCGACTTTCCCCCGCAGCCTGTAATCACGAAAGATAATGTAACTATGCAGATTGACACAGTGGTCTACTATCAGATCACAGATCCAAAAATGTATACGTATGGAGTGGAGCAGCCAATTGTTGCCCTTGAAAACCTGGAGACAACGACACTTCGGAATATTATCGGTGACTTGGAACTCGATAAGACCTTGACATCACGTGACGTGATAAACAGCCAGATCCGGAAGACGCTGGATGAAGCGACAGACGAGTGGGGGATCCGGGTCAATAGGGTAGAGCTGAAAAATATTGTTCCGCCGGCAGAAATTCAGGAGTCCATGGAAAAGCAAATGAAAGCGGAACGTGAACGCCGGGCCCTGGTCCTGTCTGCTGAGGGCCAGAAACAGAGTGCTATCCTGGTGGCAGAAGGGGAGAAACAGTCAACCATCCTGCGTGCTGATGCCCAGAAGGAAGCAAAAATACGGGAAGCCCAGGGAGAAGCCGAGGCAATCACACTGGTCCAGAAAGCAAAGGCAGACAGCATCAAACTTCTCAATCAGTCCAGCCCAAGCAATGCTGTAATCCAGCTGCAGAGTCTGGAGGCGTTCAAAAAGGCAGCAGATGGAAAAGCTACAAAGATCATTATTCCATCGCAGATACAGGGCCTGGCCGGCCTTGCAGAGGGTATAAAAGAGACTGTGACAAGGTGATTTAACATCGGGATTTAGCATCGGAAGGAAAATAAACCATATCATAGCGTGATTATATTTTATCAGTCATTTTTGAAGCATCCGGTTCAATCGGATGCTTTTCCTATATAACGGAGGTTTGCGAATGAGATTGTTAAGCAGAGTGTGCAAAATTATCGGTCAAATACTTGTTGATTCGAGGATAAAAACTGATATAATAAGAGTAGGAATAGGTGATAAAAATGTCTGAAGCGATTTCGCCAAAAATCGACTGTGTGTTCAAAAGTATTTTCGGGGTCAGGGAAAACTCAGATATCCTGGCAGATTTTCTCGATTCCGTAGTGGATTTTCAGCCGGGCGAACTGAAACAGATCTATTTTCTTGATCCGGAACTTTCCAAGGAAAATGCAGCCGACAAGGGCAGCGTTTTAGATGTTAGGGTTCTGACGGCTGAAAAGACTATAATCGATATTGAAATACAGCTTGCCTACCAGAAGGCTATGCCTGAACGGTCATTGTATTATTGGGCGAAAATGTTCTCCGGGCAGATTGAATCAGGAAAGAAATACAGAGAACTTCAACGAACTATCTGCATTAATATTTTGGACTTCAACCTGTTTGGGACGAAAAATTATCATACGAGCTTTGGCCTGAGAGAGCGCAAAGAGGGTTTCCTCCTAACGGATAAACTTCAGATCGATTTTTTAGAGTTGAAAAAGGCTAAGAAAGCAGCAAGTCAAGGGAAAACAGGAAAATTGCTCGACTGGCTGCGCTTCATCGATTCTCGCAGCGACAATAAGGAGGTGTTACAAATGTTGGCAGAAAAAAGTGAACCAATGCAGAAAGCTGTCGGCGTTTTGCTTCATCTAAGTGAGGATGAGAAAGAAAGACGCAGAGCACTACAACGAGAAATGTTTTTGCATGATCAGGCGGAATTACGCGATGAAGGCAGAGAAGAAGGTCAGAAAGAACTTATTCGTAAGATGAACCTTTCGGGGATTTCAATTCCACAAATTGCGAAAATTTCTGGTCGGTCTGAAGAAGAGATTCAAAAAATTCTAAAATAATCATAGAACATCATGGTTGTGAGCAGGAGTTTGACTCCTGCTTTTTTTATACTATGACACCATTTGACATTTGAAAATTAACGTACCATATAGTAATGTAAGTCTTTTGATGTAGTTAATTTTTTCGACATTCAGTATAAAAGCTGGATGCTTTTTTTATGAAAAAGAAGTGTGTGATATGTATACAGCAAAAGAAGATGTCTGCGGATGTTTTATAGGTAACTTGAACGAAGTTATCCCAGGAATAAAGGGATATGTATCGGATGAATACGGTAAGCTGCTGAACCATTTGAAAGATACTTTTCTGGATCCAGGCAGCTATTGAAAAAAATCAGCGTGAGGTGATTATAATGTCCACTCGGAACATATATTGGCGGCGCAACAATTCGCGGGTGATGCAGGTCATTCGGCACAAACCCAAGATGAAGCGAAATATTGGTCCTAAAAAGTCTAACCAAAATTACAAGAGGCTTGCAGTTATGCACGGCAAAAAACCAAAGACAATCCCGGTGAGAATTTTCAGGGGAATAGTTTTCCGCGATTGGAACCTGAATAGAGACAAACTGGAGTTTGAAATTTGCAGGGAATGCGAGAAAAGATATGCGAGTCAGTTATCTGACTGTCTGACGAAAGATGGAATTCCGACCGGCAGGTGCTCCATTTGCGGAAAAGAAATTAAGCAAGACGATAAAAGAAATTTTGTTTCAGGGGATATCGAAGACGTGAAATTTGGTCTGAAAGAAAAATCAGCATAATGAGAAAAAGCAGGAACGAAGTTCTCTGCACTTACACGGGCATTTCTTGACATTTTTACGGCTTGTCTCTATGTATTTACAGACAAAAACTTTGGTTGTTAATTTTAGGGAGATACTCTATAAGGAGATGCGCTAATTTGATATCTATTGTATCTTACCCCGACCGTGGAAGAGGCGGAAGGAGCAGCTACCGTGGAAATTGTTCCCCTAAGCTCATTGAGGACCTTATCAAACAGTTTCACGTCCGGGAAATAAGCGACTACATGGCTGGGTCCGGAACTTCTGAAGACGTAGCGAAAAACCTGGGAATTGAAAGCCACTGCTATGACCTGAACCGGGGGTTCGACCTTATCGATAATGAAATTAAGGAACGCTCGGAATTTATTTTTTGGCACCCGCCCTATTGGGATATCGTTAAGTATGCCGGTGGCCAGTATTCGGCTGAAGAAATCATCAGAAAATACGGGTTCGACCCGGCTGCGCATGATCTTTCCAGAAAGCAGAAATGGGAAGAATTCATAAAAGAGCTAAACTACTGCATGATAAAACAGTTTTCGAGCCTTGAAAAAGGTGGCCGAATGGCTGTTCTCGTAGGCGACATTAAGAAACGGGGCAAACTGTACTCAATGATTTTAGAGCTGGCAAAGCCAGGAACTATCGAGAATATCGTCATCAAGGCTGAGCACAACTGCCTTTCCAACGGAAAATATTACGCAAACCGGAACTTTATCCCGATCATGCATGAGTACGTACTGATCGTCCGAAAAGATAATCCTCTGCTGTTCGATATTCAATATGCTGGCACTGTCCATGCGGACGTCAGGGACCTGAAGATCCCAACCTGGAAAGATGTTGTCGCTGCTGTCCTGGAGCACTACGGCAGACCTATGACACTGAATGAGCTTTACCGGGTAATCGATGGACATAAAAAAACAAAATCAAATCCGCACTGGAAAGACAAAATCAGGCAGACTCTCCAGATAAACAATATTTTCAGCAGCAAGCAAAGGGGAGTGTGGGCCTTAAAACAAGCTGCATAGTTAAGAAGGTGACACTATCGTGAATGCCCTGTTGATTTTGGTCGGCATCGCCTTGTCGATTATCAAGGCAAACAAATATCTGATTGTTCCGGATTTTCTCATCTGGATCTGCTTTATCGCAGCCGGAGCTGGATGTACCTTTTCTGCCGTACAATTCTTTCATACCTACAAAAAATAATTTGTGATATAATATTGACATAAAAGGAGATGACATTATGCCTATTATTCGTCCAATATCCGACCTCAGGGATACCGGAAAAATTTCGAAATTATGCTATAAAAATCATGAACCGGTATTTATTACTAAAAACGGCAGTGGACATCTTGTAGTCATGAGTATGGATACCTATGAGAAGCAGATGGGCCTTTTGGATGTTTATCGCAAGCTGGGAGCGGCAGAAAAGCAGGTGGAGCAAGGCATTCCGCTCTTGTCAGGCGACGAAGTTTTCAAGAAGCTGAGGGCCAAATATGGAAAATGACCTTTATCAGTTGCATTTTACTCCTTTAGCCTACGAAGATATGGATGAAATTTAGTCCTATATCAGCAACAAGCTTTCAAACCCGCAGGCGGCGGAAAGCTTGTTTGAAGAGATTGAAAAATCCATTCAACGTTTAATGAATCCGGGCCGGAATTCCCGTGACTTCAGTCATAGGATGGACAGGACGACTCTAAATACCCGTCCCTTTGGCAACTTGGGGACGTTAAAGGCGTTGGTAATTAGACGGCCTCCACTGGATTTGCTTTGGCAAATGCAGCGAGCGGTCTCTATCTACGCAAAGTGCAGTTCATGGACATTGTCCGTTGTCCATTGCCCTGCATGCTACTGACTTTAGTCGGTGGTAGTTGACAAAAGTTCCCTTATACTGGTTCCGAAGTAGCCGATCCCTATCTTGCAGCTAAAGGGTATCGTAAACTGGTCGTTCAAAACTATCTGGCGTTTCATCTCGTGGATCCAAAACAAAAGCAAATTATTATCATGCGGATTCTCTTTGGAGCGCGTGAGTATCGTAATTCGCTATAAGTAAAAAGAACATTCTGCAGCAAATTTGCAGAATGCTCTTTTTTGTTGACAAAATCTGAAACTTGGTCCATGTTTTAGTATCAATTAATTTCAATAGTCAATTTTTAGTCCATGCAGTTAGCATGGGCTTTTTTTAGAAAGGCAAGAAAAAATTATTAAAGCAAAAATTCTGATATTGCCCCTGAAGCTTCTGGCAAATGGTAACATCTAAAAAATAATCTGATGGAAACACAAAAAGGAGAATTTCTATGAAAATTATCATTTATAAAGAGCAAGGGAATCAGGAAAAAGAAATCGCCAGAATACCTTTCGCAATAAAACAACCGAAAGAGTTGCTTTTAAAAGCGGAAGAAATTGTTAATTACGCAATTTCTCAGAACGGCGATATCCTTGGAATTGGTGCATTAAGTAAGGTTGCTTCCTGTTGCCTGACTACGTGCTTTGAAGACGGCAGCGTGTATGACACGATGGTAGTCCCTCAGAATTGTATGAGCGTGTATTACCACAATTCCTCAGTTCATGGGCAGTACACGGAATATCCTGCCGGGGTGAGAGTGCCCGCCGGTCCTGTCTTTATTGAAAAGCCGGACAAAGAAAAGCTTCCCTGCAAATTTTCTGTTAGACTCGTAGCATACCAGGAGGGGTACGCAATTTCAGTCGGAAAAAAAGATGAGAGCAGCTTTGCGAGAATATATGGTGCATCATCCGATTTATACTTTCATTCAGTCAGTTCCAGGAACTTTTTCATGAAAAGGCTTAATCTCTGCAGAAAATTTAAAACCCATAAGAAGGTCCTTGAGCTGCTACGTAAGGATCAGAAGCTTTTTCACTGTCTGGTACAAAAAAACGGGTACCACTTTTCCATTGTTCCATGCAATCCGTATTTTATAACGGATGAAAAAGACCGATATTCCAAGCTGTCATCTATAAAAAAACAGAAAGAAGATGAAGTGAAAAAACAAATTGAAGATTTGCTGCTGAAAATCAACATGGATGGCGGAACAAATCCCGCTGAAGAAAAAATCTGTAAGGAGCTGGCAAATCAGCAATAGCAACTTTTGCAAAAAGATTAATTTACTTCGGCTGAAAGCCTGCGCGAACTTTTTAATCGGCTCCCGCAACTAAAGCTGTGATTTTGGTTTTAGAATAATGCAGCCAGAGAAGCTGTTAAGAATGCAATTCCATACGGACTGCCGTATCATGTCGTGGTTACCCATTCTGACATCGGAAATTTATACGACGTACTTTATGTCTCAGCTCATACTTCCGATTGGAAAAATGAACATTTGAATTCTAAGACACATGAGATTATGTCGTGTTGTTGGAATGGGCAGGATTCTGAAGTTGGGATCATTTCTGTAATTCCTGCCATGGGCGGATTGGAACGAAGCTTCAAAAAAAGTTGACAAAATCCAAGAAGTAACTCATTGATATAGTACCGCATTTTGTAATGTGTATCGCAATGATGCAGCACTATTTTTTCTAATGGAGGGAATTAACAAATGGTTAGCACTGTTACCATTTCTAAGATCAAAAAGCGTGACGGCCGGATTGTCCCATTTGATCGGTCGAAGATTGAAGCAGCAATCGGGGAAGCAAGCAACGCTGCTGAGGAGCAGATTTCGAAAGTGAAACTTGTGCATATGGTAGATCGGATTGTCGAAAACCTTGAGCGAGGGAGAAGTATTCCAACAGTTGAACAGGTTCAGGATGAGGTTGAAAAGCAGCTTATCGCTGATGATTTTGCCAAGACGGCTAAAGCCTACATTCTGTACCGGAACGAACACGCGAAAATCCGGGAAGCCAAAGGCGATCTGATGCACATCTATGATGAGCTGACTTTCAAGGATGCAAAAGACGCGGACATCAAACGTGAGAATGCCAACATCGACGCCGATACCGCTATGGGGACCATGCTGAAATATGGGTCAGAAGGGGCGAAATACTACGTAAACCATTACATCCTTCCGAAAGATATCGCAAAGGCCCACATGGAAGGCGACATTCATATCCACGACGAAGACTTTTATATGCTGACGGAAACATGCTGCCAGATTGACTTACTGAAGCTGTTCCATGGTGGATTCTGCACTGGCCATGGCACGCTTCGGGAGCCGAATGACATTCGTTCTTATGCTGCCTTAGCCTGTATTGCGATTCAAGCAAACCAGAACGAAATGCACGGAGGCCAGAGCATCCCGAATTTCGATTACTGCATGGCTCCGGGTGTGGCAAAGACGTTCCTTAAACAGTACCTGTATGCTCTTTCGAACTATTTCCAGATTGCAAAGAGTATGGCTGATACTGATGCAGACGCGCTTGTTAAGGAAGCAGCAAAAGAAATTCCGGACGAAATCACGATGGGAAGCATTGACCACTTCGGCAAAAGCCTTATGAAATGGCTTCCGGAACACCAGAAAAAGTATAGCTATGTTCCTATAAACTCAGAAGAAGCTGAGAAAGCCCACAGCTATGCTGCTGAAACTGCATTGAAAAAAACCGACCATGCGACGTATGAAGCCATGGAGGCCCTTGTCCATAACCTGAATACAATGAATTCGAGGGCCGGGGCGCAGGTGCCGTTCAGCTCGCTGAACTACGGCACCGACACGTCGCCGGAAGGCAGGATGGCCATGAAGAATCTGCTGCTTGCAACGGATGCAGGACTTGGGGCCGGTGAAACACCTATCTTCCCGGTCCAGATATTCAAGGTCAAAGAAGGAGTCAATTATAACCAAGGGGATCCAAACTACGACCTGTTTAAGTTGGCCATCAAGGTAAGTGCAAAGCGCCTGTTCCCCAACTTCAGCTTCCTGGATGCACCATTCAACCTGCAGTACTACAAGCCCGGCGACTATAACACGGAGGTCGCCTACATGGGCTGCTTAGAGGGAAACGAAGTAATCACGTATCGGTTTCGTGATATTACCTATGTAGAAGGTATTGGCAGAGCTTACAGAAGACTGAAGCAATGTTGCATGGAAAAATCTAACGGAATGTCAAAATACCTTGTGACAGACGGAATTATTTCCACTTATGATAGCTATAGCAAAGGATTTGTTAATTGCAAGAAGATGATTCAAAACCCAGACAGAGGGAACTGGTATTGGCTGAAATTTACCAATGGCCGTCATCTTTTAGTAACTGCTGATCATCCGCTTCCAGTTCTCGGGAAAGGCCGTACAGCAGCTAAAGAGATGGAAATCGGGGATAAGGTACCTGTATCTTTATCACCAAATCATATTCCAGTGGATTTTTCTACTGATACTGACTTGGCGTGGCTTCTTGGTCTAATTTTATGCGATGGCTGCTATCAGTCCACTCTGACGATTAGTTTGGGGATGGATGAAAAGGATATAGCGGATAAACTTCAGAAAATTATTGAAAAATATGGTTATTCGCTTAAAAAGATCTATCAACACCGGGGCAAAAAAGGAAATTATATTGACTGCTATATTAAGTCCGGAAAAGATCATGGCAAGATTATGTCAAAGTTTGACGACCTTTTCGGCGGCGTTAATAAAACCGAAAGATGTATTCCCCATCAAATTTTTAACGCACCGGAAGATGTCAGAGCTTCGTTCCTTGCCGGGATGCTCGATGCAGATGGCTATATCTGTCATAGGGCTGGAGACAATTCCTCATCGAGATTTTCCCTTGGCTCAACCAACAAGGAACTGGCGCTTCAACAAATGTTTCTTGCTCAGTCAGTCAATCTTGATTGTTACAATTATGTCAACCATTACAAGGCAGGATCACAAAAAATACGTTTTATCAATGAATTTGCAATAAACGAACTGATCTTGAAATATATGGCAAGCGGCAAAAAAAATAAGGTAGCATTGAATTGTAAAACAGTTAAGCGCAGCGCGCCTTTATTCGTTTCCCTTACCGAAAAAGAAGTTATCGGATCAATGGGAAAATGCAGTTATGATGTCGAGACAGACAGTGATCATTTCGATGTGTCGGGGCTGAACAGTCATAACTGCCGGACGCGAGTTATCGGGAATATCTATGATCCGAACAGGCAGGTAACCTGCGGAAGAGGCAACCTGAGCTTCACCTCCATCAACCTGCCGCGCATTGGCATCGAGGCACACGGCGACGTGAAAAAGTTTTACGCGATTTTGGACGAGCGCATCGACCTTGTAATTCGCCAGCTGCTCCACAGATTTAAGATTCAGTGTTCGAAGAAAGTTTATAACTACCCGTTCCTGATGGGGCAGGGAGTATGGATTGACTCGGAGAAGCTGAAGAAGACCGACAGTGTAGCCGAAGTTTTGAAACATGGCACACTGAGCGTGGGATTCATTGGGCTGGCCGAATGTCTGAAGGCGTTGACCGGTAAGCATCACGGCGAGAGTGAAGAAAGCCAGAAACTTGGACTTGAGATTGTCGGCCACATGAGAAAGCGTGTGGATGAGGAATCAAAGAAAAGGCATCTGAATTTCACATTGTTTGCTACGCCAGCTGAAGGCCTTTCCGGACTCTTTACAAAAATTGACAAGCAGAAATATGGGATTATCCCAGGCGTAACGGATCGTGAATACTATACGAATTCATTCCATATTCCAGTCTATTACCCGATTTCAGCTTTCAAGAAGATCAAGCTGGAAGCCCCATATCACGCTCTTACTAATGCCGGTCATATCACCTATGTGGAGCTGGACGGCGATACAAGCAAGAACCTGGACGCTTTCGAGGCAGTTGTACGCTGCATGAAGGAAAGCGGAGTCGGATATGGTGCAATCAACCATCCTGTGGACCGTGATCCTGTCTGCGGATATAATGGTATCATTGACAATGAGTGCCCGAAATGCCATCGCAAAGAAGACGACGGAGGTCCGAAATTTGAACGCATCCGCCGCATCACAGGCTATCTTGTGGGGACCATGGACCGCTGGAACGACGCAAAGCGGGCCGAAGAGCGCGATCGGGTAAAGCATGGTCTTTCCTGATTATTGTAAATGTATAGCCCTGTGCAGGAATGCACAGGGCTTTTTGCAATGAGCTTGACTATCAAATATATTAAGCATACAATAAGAATACAATATGACTATATTAGAGAAAGGACTAAAATTTATGAATATACGACCTTCTGCTGCGATCCGTAAAAATTATAAGGAGATTGCTGATATTTGCAAGCGTACAGGAGAACCTGTCTATCTTACAAGAAACGGTAGGGGAGATCTTGTTGTTATGGACATCGATGCATTTGAAAAGCGAGAAAGCATGCTAAAACTTAAAGAAAAGTTAATGGAGTCAGAAATTGACATAAAAGAGGGTAAAACCTATTCTGTAGATGAAACAGTTTCAGCTATGCACAAAGCAGTTGCAGAGGCTTCTGATGGCAGAAGAGAATAAAAATTTCACTGTTAAGATTACAAAGACTGCATGGAAAATGCTAATTTCTCATGTTAGTTTTCTGGCGCAAGTAAATATTCCGGCAGCTAACAAACTTATTAATTCTTTTGAAAATGCATCAAAAAGCCTCATTGTGATGCCGGAACGTAATCCATGGTTAGAAAATGATAGCTTGCCGTTTCAAAAATACCGCAAGCTATTGTTTTGCAAGCATTATCTTCTTATTTATCAAATAAGAGAACGATCAGTTTATGTAACAAGTGTCGTAGACTGTAGGCAAAATTTTAAATGGTTGCTATAAAATAATTCATATAAAGCTAATTTACTAAAAATTGGTATAATAGGGCTGTTGCAAAATGGAAGTTTTGTGACAGTCCTTTTGTTTTTTAGAATAAGAGCTAAGATTACAAATGCGAACTGCGTATATTTGAGTAGAGTTCATTCATTTTGCTTTTGATCTTGATCCTATGTATTCTACAAAAACTACTCATCCATCCTTTTTCACGTGAAGTATAAGGATTGGTCCAAAATCTCCTGATAAAATTTTTAAGTTGAGTCTCTATATTCCAATGCATACTTGCGTTAGAAGTGATGAGACAGAATAATTTTATGACATCTCTTGCACTGATTTTGCTATCTAGGAAATTTAAAAATATAATATCACAAAACGAGAAAGGAATTACATCACTTTCAGGCATACGCATTAGCGTATAATAAGGTCCTCCCGGTTTCACATCATCAGTAACAACAGAAAAGACACCTAACACCCTTGCTAATGCAGTTGCATATACTTCACCAAGATCTTTTGGAGAATAAAGGATACGCTCAGTTTTAACAAACTCATTAAATGACGAAAGCATGCCAAGTTTGTTTAAAAATGCATTGTCAATAATTTTTATTTTTTTCTTATCTACATCCATTTGAAAGCTTTTTAAAATTGATTGACCATGTCTTTGTAATTCCAAATTATAGATAAAGGATGAAACAACTATTCCTTCATCAAATCTATCAAAAAGAATTTGTTGCGCATCTGATCGGTATAAATGGATTATGACGTTAGTATCCAATGAGGCTTTCATTCATTAAGCCCTTTGATGAGTTCATCCAAGCTTTTATTGTCATCTTTGAATTCATCGTCTTTTTGTTTTATATCTGTTGGTGTAGTTCCAAAATACGAAAAAGCTTTTTCTAATGTACTTTTTGGAATTAACTTTTCTCTGTAATTATAAATTACCCATTCCATAAACTGAGCAGGTACCTGTTTTACATTAGAAGGCTGACATAGAGTATTGGAACCATATACGATCTGCAAAAGCCTGGATACTGACAATCTAGATTTGCTGTCTTGAAATCTTGTAATATCCTTTTGACCGATAATTTTCAATTTATTTAATCGATTTAAAACCATATTAAAGCTGACATTAAAAGCAGCCTGAAACATTGCTATGTCCAGTCCATTCCATTCGTTTATACTTTTGTCATTTAATTCGAATCGGATAAATTTTTGGACTTCCTCTTTTGGCATCAGCAGGCATGCCGCAAAATAGTTTGCTTCAATTTCATGCTGATTGTTAGAATCAAAATTTCCCATGTCAACTAATTCTTTACAACCTTTGTTTAGATGCAATATATGATGACCTATTTCGTGTGCTGCTGTAAAGATTTCTCTTGATAAAATAGCAGATGAATTTGTAAAGATAATTTTGTCATTATCTTTGATTTCTGAAAAACCAAGTATTGGATTATCTTTAATTGGATATCGGATCATTTTATAGTCTAAATCTTCACAGCATGATTTAAAGATATCATGAAATCCATACCCTGTTACTCTACAGTAACCACGTGTTAAGTTCGCACTTTTTTCAATGTTAATTTCTGTTTCAGTATTCAATAATTTTCACCGATCTTGACGCTTTCGTACAATTGCTTGTTCGCATAGAAGAAATCTATCATTTCTGAAACAATATTATCTGTATTAGTTTGCTCGTTAGCATTTCTAAATTCGCAATTTTGGGTTGATTCGTTTGCAACTGAAGTAATAGCATTAGCAGAAACCCCGAGAATTTTCGCAATATTTGCAATAAGCTCATATGAGATATCACTAATGCCACTTTCAGTTCTGAAATATTTTTGACGGCTGATCCCAAGTTTTTTTGCCATCTCTTCTTGTGTAAGATGGGCAGCCTTACGGAGCTTACGTATTCTCATACCCAATTTCTTATTCATAAAATAACCTCCTTCTATACTATTATATACGCTAAAAGCGTGATTATCAATGTAAAATGTTACAAATATGAGCTTTTATTTTTGATAAAGCTCAATTATGTGACAATATTGCTACACTGTATAGTTGCTGAATCAGTAGCGAAAGTGGTATATTCCCCGGATGGAATCTGGTGTTTCTCAATCCAAACGGAGATTGTGCAATCAACGAAATCTGCCAATTCGAATCCGATCTTACAGTTTCTCCCGCAGAGGATAATGCTCTACCCTCGAAATTTCAACTAAGCTAAAAGACCACGCAAAGTTTTTATTCGGCTGCCACAGCTAAAACTGTTTTTTGGTTTTAGTAAATATTTATAATGTCAACTACCACTGACCTTAGTCGGTGGTAGTTGCTCTTGATTCTTTTTTAAAAAATGATAGGGCAGACAAT
>ENA-UOOK01000928-UOOK01000928.1-fermentation-metagenome-genome-assembly--contig:-NODE-928-length-39388-cov-26.459233_pt1 | contig 39388 bp, 35 predicted proteins | sample MGYA00245777_ERZ724023 | MGnify/ENA primary metagenome ERZ724023 (study PRJEB28704, sample SAMN03018312) | fermentation metagenome | biome: anthropogenic terrestrial biome; feature: soil; material...
TCATTTTGGCCTTTTCAGGCTGGTTTTTGTGGCCGACTATGTTCCGGAATACCCACCTATCAACCAAGCGGTTGCGGTTTTTCTGTCGCACCCCATGCGGGTGCGTGGATTGATACGCTATTGTTTTAAAAACGACAGCCCTAGCACTATCCACTAAATTGTGTAAACGATAATGCAAAAGCAAAAAGCATTGTTAAATTTTTGGATAAAACCATATGGAAACATAATTTATAGGTAAGAAAAAACAGAAGAAGACGTAAGCAAGTTGTTAAAGGATCTACATTCCCAGGTACTCGAACTAATGTTGTATGGTAAGATGGATGCGCATTTGGGATACGAAAAGCACGATGTAATGGGAAACATCAAAGCAGGGAGCTATTCATAAAAAAGATTGTCATATCGCTTTATGCAAAAGGGATGAGGGTTGCGGATCGGCTCCTCCCATATCCATTATCACCAACAAAGTGACCCAGGCGGTGCAGGAGTGGCAAAACTGGCCTCTGGAGCGGCAATACCTGATCGTATGGATGGACGGTATCATGTTCAAGGTCTGAGACGGTGTAAAGGTCATCAATACAACGATTTATATATACAGAGGGCTTACCAAAACAGGGAAAAATAAAGTCTTGGGACTATATGTTTAGAACACCAGATCCGGATCAGTTGCCGGTATGTCATTTACAAAGACCTGAAGGCATTTACTGTTGATCTTAAGACCCTATATGGAGCGGTAAATAAAGAAGTTGCCGCTATAGCGCTGGATGCTTTATACCGTTAGCAGCAGGCATACGAACTGGGATGAACTGACCACATTTTTGATTATCCTTTTGAAAGCCGCAAGATCATCTACACGACCAACCTGATTGAAAATCTCAACAACCGGATCCGGAAATACACCAAAAGCAAATTCTCATACCCGAACGCTGAGGCCGTTAAAATCGGGTTATCTGGACAGTGCCGGGTAAAAAAGTTAAATTTTCAATTTAGCTTCAAAGACAGTTACGGCCTTGCCTTTTATCTGGACCCTGTCATTGTTCAATTTCACCCTTAAGCGGCCTGTCCGTTTAGATAATTGCAGCGAATCAAGTTCTGTTTTCCCCAACTTCTCACACCACAGCGGGGTCAGTGCGCAATGCGCAGATCCTGTGACGGGGTCTTCGTTGATTCCCGAATCAGGGGCAAAACACCTGACCACAATGTCTGCCTTTCCTGAATCACACCTGGCGGTGATCATCAGCTCGCCCAATCCCTTTCTTTTCATGGATTCAAAATCGGGCCGGGCGTTAGCAATGTCTGCTTCGCGGCTGGCAATCGCGATTTTCCAGTTGTATAGGCTTTCAAACATTTCAACGGGTTCAAAGCCGAGGCATTCTTTGAAATCCCCGGGGATGTCCATCTTTTGGATGGGGTATTGGGGAAAATCCATGATAATCCATTCCTTGTCTTTCCTTATGGTCAGTTCTCCGCCTGCAGCGCTGAATGCTATCGTTTCATGCGCCTTTTTCAGGCCCAGTTCATAGATAATGTGCGAGCTGGCCAGCGTTGCATGTCCGCACAACGGGACTTCCTGTGCAGGGGTAAAATAGCGGATGGAAAATCCACTCCCTTTGGGTATCATGAATGCCGTTTCTGACAAATTCATTTCCGAGGCCATGTTTTGCATCCACTCAGCTGTAGTTTGGTCATCAACGATCATCACACCGGCGGGATTGCCTTTGAAAGGTTCAGCTGTAAAGGCATCTACCTGGTAAATAGTCTTAATGTCAGTCATATCCTTTTTCATTTATCTATCCACCTTTTGAATTCACTTACTTTATCCTTGCTTACAATGATATCCTGAAGGGGTTTTTTACTTTTCAATATTATTTTCAGTCTGCTTGACGAGTAATTAATGATATCACTTATCTCGTTGATATTTATGATGCAATTTCTGTTGACCCTGAAAAATCTGCCGGGATCCAGCATTTTATGTAAATTATCGAGTGAATAGTCAATTACATATTCATGATCTGCTGTTGTCCTGAGAAATGTTGCCCGCTCCCATATGTGGAAACATGCTATCTCAATATCCGTGATTGATTTATAATGTTCGCCCACTTTGATCAAAAAACGGTTCTTGTACCCTTTGTTCAGTTCATTCAGTAATTGCTTAACCACATAGTTGTTTACTGATGCATTGTAATGAATGGACTTGAATTTTTCGATAGCCTGGCGTAAATTGTTTTCTTCAATGGGTTTTAACAGGTAATCTACACTGTTGACCTTGAAGGCAGAAAGCATGTATTCATCGTAGGCAGTGGTGAAAATAACAGGTATTTGAATATGGATGGTTTCAAACAACTCAAAACAAAGCCCGTCATCTAGCTGAATATCCATGAATATCAAATCAGGGTTGGGATTACTCTGGAACCAGTTTATGGTTGACTCCACAGATTCGGTAACCCCAATTACATTGATGTCCGTGTAGATGTTCTTTAAAAGCCTTACCAGACCATCAACTGCAGGTTTTTCATTTTCAATGATTAAGACATTCATGCCGTCAAAGGTACTTTTACTATGAAATTGCCCTCCTGTTCTGTTACGATTATTTCTTTACCAGTAACCAGCCTAACTCTTTCGTTAAGATTTTTAAGCCCGATCTTTGTTGAAACAACTTGTGTCGCCATTTTCCGGATGTTGTTTTTTATGACAACATATTTTCCTTCAAGATACACATTAATTGTTAAAGGCTTGTCTTGTGTTGCCATATTGTGTTTGATGGCATTTTCAACCAAAAGCTGCAACGATATGGGTATGATCTTGTAAGAATATCCGTCACTGTTGATATCAATCTCAAGTTTTATTTTACCCTCATTCCTGATCTGATGCAAATAGTAATAATCCCTGATGAATGAAATTTCCTCATTAAGAGAGACTGTCTGTTTGGAACTGTTATCAAGAATATACCTGTAGATCACTGATAACTTTGCAATGAATTGTCCGGCCACCGCAACTTCAGTATTTACAAGGGAAGAAAGTGTATTCAGACTGTTAAAAAGAAAATGTGGATTCACTTGATTCTTAAGTGTCTCATTCTGGAATATCAGATTCTGCTCTCTTAATGCATACTCCCTTTTCATAGACTCCTGCCAGGGAATAAAGAAAAACACAGGAGTAACGAATAAGAAGGCTATAGCTGAAGCGATGAATGATCCTTTAAGTTCATGCACAAGCCATAGAAAATCAGGGAAACCATTACCTCTTATGAGGTTGGATAGGACCACGAAAACAGCAAATACCAGGGTTATTACGGCAAGGGCCAAAACATAAAACAATAATAACCGGAACAGGTAATCTCTGGTGAATTTTCCCGGAACACTATATTTAGAGGTAATATCATATTCAAAAATGAATATCTTCTTTGATAATAAATATATTACTTCCATATCTACTAACATGATCAGGAATGTCGGAAGCAAATAGCGCCAGTTGATATCTGCTCCTATGATCAAGCCCCATAGGGGAGAAAACAGGACACAGAATAGCATGAATTTGACATGTAGCGCCACTCCTTTTGGCAGGTACAGGTCTTTTATCCCTCTTGATTTCATAAGTCGTTATTCATTAATGCATTACTTTATTCTTTCCAGCTTGATTTCCCGTTTGGTGCCGGCCAGCATCTTATCTGGTAGTCCCTGGATCTCCATTTCCTGCACGGTATAGCTATACATCTGGGCATATTCAATTTGTTTATTCTCCAATGAAACCCAGGTTTTACCCCAATACAGTTCACTGCCTTTAGACTTGAACATGTCTGTGTTTAATTCCACTTTATTATCTAAAGCCCTGTACTCAATGACTGCACAAAGCTTGCTGTTCATCATGGTAATTCCTATCAAGTCCACTTCAACTGTTGTATGAGCATATGTCCCAATATCAGCCATGTCAAAAGACCCGCCGGTATCTTGTATAACATACGTCTTATTCAGTTGCAGGGAGTCACAATAATTCCATGCATATTCTTCAATTGCCCTCATGTCCCAGATCAAATTGCGGGAAAGAACATTGTCATTGTTGAATTCCTGGAAGTATGATTCTTCCAGCATATCCGGCGAAGGGATGTACCTGAAATTTTCTATGTAATCCTGTCTTTCACCCTCACCATATGATTCAACCGGATTGTTTACCTGGGCAATAATCACGTTGTTCCAGCATACATATCCGCTATCCAGACCCCGGGTATATTCGCCTGTGACTTTTATCTTGCCAAACAGGTTCCCATAAATATCCTTATTGAAGTATTCAGCCGTCATAAGGTACTTTTGGGGTGTTTTTTCTTTGAGTTTAATGTTGGGAAGACTATCAGGGAAATTATTGACTTTAATGGCATGCTGGCCAAATAACGGAGCGGAGTTAATAAATAAGCATACCCCTGTCACGATAATTGTTAAAGCAGTTGTCTTCATTTTTTTCATTTTTAGTTGAACATTTAATGATTCAAAGTAAATCATATGCACAACCATATTAAAAAAAGAGTCGCCGAATCGCATGATCATCATGCAGAATAGGGTAAAAAGCCTGTTGACCCGGAGCATTCATTGTCATTGGGAAATGTCTTGACATGTGAGGGCGCATGATGGATTATTCTTTCAAAGCTGGTAAAGGGAACCTGGGAATCTCCTGTAGTATGCATTATTAATGCGGGTCTTCCTTGATGTGCTTTATAATTGCCTTTGCATCAAGATATTCCTTGTAGCCGAGGCAGATCATGTCTCCTTCGCTTTCCCCGTGTGCCCGCATATCAAAGAGAATGGTAGCAGAGGATTTATTAGTCAGGTTTTATCACTTACCCATTCTAAAATCTTTTATACTACTTTGGTTCAATGAACATTCTTCAAATGTTACACTTGTTCCATTACCTATTGGCGATTGAGCACTTAATCCTACCCATAACCCGGCAGGATAGTCATTTTTAAATAAGCGTACCAGCTGCCAGTTTTCTTTATCTATTGAGTAATAGAAGCCTATAGTCTTTACGTCCGAAGAAATTTTCATGTACACGCTTGCATTATCAACCACATCGTGGTTATTATCGTCAGACGTTTCTATTGTCCTGACAGTCACAATACGAGTCTTCATGCGTTCATCTCTTTCGAAAGCAAACTTAAACCACAATTTTGGATTTAAATAGATATACATTGTTCCGGCATCGTAGGTGTCTGTAAATGTTGGAGAAACTTTAGCTGTGAATGTGAAGGGTTTGGTATTGTCTGTTTTTGTCAACAAAACAGGTGCAGTGCTGTTTGAGAGCTTTCCATCCGGGTCGTTAAAATTATCACATTTTGCATTGCTTTTAAGTGTTAATTTGTCGCTTTCAACAATTGTTGTGGCTTTCGCACCGTTTAGCGATTTTGTAAACTCAACACCTGAAACTTTCACAGAGCACTCTTCTCCTTCAGTAACCTCCTGAGTGTTGCAACAACTCATTACTAACAAGACGGTTAGCAGGCTTACCAATACATTTTTCATGACGTACAATTTATTCATAGTTTGACGCTGCTTTTTTATCATTTAATTGCCGATTCATTATAAATAATGCGATAACCTATGCCATCAACGGCAAGATTTAATCCAAATGTATTATCCGGATTAACCTTTCCTTTAATACTTCCGGATAAAACATGTTGGCTCAAAGCCAGCATATTTTTAATTTTACTTAAAGTTTCCATATTGCTTTCGTTATAATGGCCTGGATATAGATACTTAATTTTATTCCCTTCCATTATTGAACAAATTTTTTCGCATGAAGCTATAAAAGTAGAGAAATCTACTCCCAACAATAACAATCCGGTTCCAAACGAATCTCCGCTAAAACCATAACCGGCATTCTTATCAATAAAAGTAGTTGAACCTTTTGTGTGCCCGGGAGTATATACTACTTCCAATTGCCTGTTTCCTAAGTCAATGATCTCCTTATCTTTTAGATGTTTCACAACCCCCTGATATTTGCTCATATACACCTGCATTAAGTCCATGTCAGCAGGATTAATATATACCTCGGGGAAACAATTAATGGAAGGACCGGTATGGTCAGGATGAACATGTGTAGCAACTAAAATTACCGGCTTATTGGTAATGGAAGAAACAATTTTGTCCAAATCTTTTATATTGGTCCCGGCATCAATCAAAATGGATTTGTCGCGACCTTCTATGAGATATAAACTTTCATGCCACATTTCATAGCCAGATCCAACCCAGGTGTGCTCATCAATTTGATGAAAAACAACATCATCATTACTAAAAGTAACTTTACCCTCAATTCTCAAAGAGTCTTGAGAAAACGCTACGTGCTTGAAGAGAACTAATATTAAGCAACTAATAATTAAATTTTTCATTTTTTTATTTTTTTTCTAAATCATGTTCTGTGCGTTATTGCCGGGTTACCTGTAATAAGAAAAATAATGATAATTATAACTGCAACAATATTAATGATTTGTCCCTGATCGATTGGTTGTCCGAATAACAAAAAACCATTCTATACGCCTATTATAATCATAAGAATTGAGGCAATGATTAATAAAATCTTTCTTTTCATAGATATAAGTTTAGTAATATTTATTTGCTTCTCGCCAATGTCTGGCTGTATGTTTTGTTGCTGATTTAGAAGCATTTATCTATCAGGCTGGTACAAGCCTAATTAGAAGTACAAAACTATAAATTAAGACTTACCAGGCAATAAAATATTACGTCGGTAAAAACTTAAAAATCCTGCAAATGTAGTTCTACCTTTATTTCTGCCCTATGTTTATACTTAATTATTGCCTTGGGTGGTTTAAAAATCTCACTTTGATATTGATTGGTTTTTTTCCCGAGCCCCAAAAAACCATTTGTTGCTTTTTTAATTAATTTAGGGTTTCCCCATATTTCATCTTCTTCGATTTCTATTTTTGGCACATACTTATCTCTCCATTTTGAAGATTTAAATAATAAATCATTATCAGGCAGTAACTCTTCCGCATAATACTTGATAAACCTACTTGCACGGTCGTTTCTAACAATTGTTTCTTCAGTTATTATTGAGTGTTCGTTAGTCAACTTCGCTCTGATTCTATTTAAATCATCATTGATATTTCCCCCCCATCCATTAAATTCCTTAGTTATTTCGTTCCCATCTTCAAGAACAGTTATATTTTTAATTGAAAATCCTTTTGGAATTTGACTTTCGATATTCTTCTTTGCTTTATCAACAGTTTCAGCATTGGAATAAATTATACATCCACTATATTCATTTTCAATGATTGACCGTAAGGTTTCATCTTTTCTTTGGTGGATAATATCAATCAGTGGTTCAAAAATATCGGTTTTATCCGACACCTCTTTAATCTTTATTATTTCCCGTGCTATCATTAATCTTGATGAATCGGATAAACCATCAAATATTGCTGACAAATCAATTGGTTTGATATTAACAATTATTACCGTTATTTTTTTTTCTATTGACTCTATCTTACTACTTAAAAGCTTCAAGTATGATGATGATCCTGTTTCAACTATTTTAGTTAAATCTTCATTGCCGAGTTCGTGTTTTATATATTGATTTCCACGAGCATCACCAACTGATAAAATTTTACCACTTTCCAATGCTGTTTTAAAAGCACTTTCAGGAACATGCTTAATAATGACTTCTGCACTTTCTAATCTAAGTTTAAGTGTTTCTTTCTCCTTAGGAAGTTCATTCAAGTATTTAATAATTTCTATTTTTTCCATATACTTATAAGATATTCTAGTTGTTGTTTTTTAACCACTACACTAATAAAAATAATATGGAGGGTAGCAGGAATGACAATAGCACTGCGGTGTAGGTAGAATCTGGATTAGGAATGAGATTAGTCCTCCTGGTCCCGCTAGTCCTATACCCCAAACTGCAAATGTTATTATTGTATAAGTGTCGAGGCCTGGACCAGGCTTGTTTTGCCCCTCAAGCATCTCACCAATTCCAATGAACAAAGAAATTGCAATCATTAATGTTCCGATAATGCAAGCTGTCCAGTTGATAATGCTGATTGACGTTGTTTTTTTCATTTATTTATTAAATATTACTCTATGCATGTCTGTAATTTAAACTTGTCCGTAACAGATTTCTTAAGCTATAAAGGAATTCCTGCTTTTCTCGCCCATTCAAGCTTCTCTTTGCTGTTGTATTCCTTTAAACTTTTCAGTGCATTCAGATACTCAAAATGGAAAGGATTTAGGGTGTCGTTAAGATATGCAAGAACAAGCCATTCCCATGTATCTGGCCTTCCACCTGTCACATCTTTCCAGTTTTCACTAAGATTACGGCTTGACACCGGGCAAAGCTTTGAAATTATTAATTTGCCAAAGTCATCATTAGCCCATTTTGCGGAATAATTTCTAATATGTTTATGAATATCATAAGCTGCCCTGGTAATACTGTCTACATCACCATGCAAAAACTGGTTAATGAGTTCCTCTTCATGTAATTGTTCCCAAATAATTAATCTTTTTGTTGCTTCTAAACGAACCTTTTCATCTTTAGCTTTTTTAGCAATATCAGCTAAAATTTTCTGGTCTGTTATTTCTTTTGCTGCTATAACACGAACGTTCCAATCACGATGTTTCCATTTAGGCTGAAATATATCTTTAAATTTCATTGTTCTTAAGTTTTATAACATTAAATTGACAAACAAGGTGTTTCTTAACCCTCAAAATTGGGGGTACAGACGTAGATAATTAAGGGAAATATTGATCGAATATCCTGAAATTCACTACTGTCTAAAAAACTGACGTTTTGTTCAGTCATAAGAACAATGTAAATATTTCTGGAACAGAAGTGTGTAAAGTTATCACTTTTTGCATTATGTTATATGACCGGTAACTTATTTTATATATTTGCTTAACAACAATCAAGAATGCCATATAATTCCTAAAGTAATTCCAGGAACAGGCAAGAACCAACTTTGACGTGATTCCCTACATTTTCTTTCCGATATAAAACATATAGCCGTAGTAGGCTTTGTACTTGTAATATAACGCTGCTTCGTAGCGCTCCAAGGCTGCAAACTCTTCTGCCATTTTATTGCCGCTATGTTTTATTAGAAAGTGTTCTAATCTTAAAGCCTGCCAGGCATAATAATCTGTCCAGATGGTTTGGGGCAGGATGTAGGTGGCCACAGGAAGATAGCCTGCCTTGTGCATCTGGGCAACCTTATTGGGAATGGTATCTATCTGGGGATAGGCTTCATCCCAAAATTCCTGGATTTGGGCAGGACGCTCATCGCTAAACCAGGTGTTTTCTGTAACAGCAATGTAACCACCCTGTTTCAGGAATTTCCGCCACTCGTTCAAACCGCGCTCGAATCCAATGTTATAAATGGCTCCTTCCGACCAGATCAAGTCCAATTCTCCTTCCTGGAAGGGAAGGTTGTTCATATCGCCAACAATGCCTTTCACCCTGTCCTGAAGGTTGTTGTGCCGGGCATCCAGGTTGAATTGGTTTATGAAGCCGGACCAGGAATCAATTCCAATGATCTGGCAGGATGTGTTTTGTCCCAGTACCATTGTTTGACCGCCTGTTCCACAACCAATATCGGCTATTTTGGACTTATCGGTCAGACCATCTATAAAACTCAAGGCTTTTAGCGTTTCTTCAGGACTTCCGGGGCCCTGACGCTTTGTGTTAGAAAAAAAGTCATAAATAATACTCAGGTCAAATTCGTGTATGGTGCTTTTTTCGTTGTTCATTGTCTTATATTTTTTAGCATACACCAAAAGCATCATCATGCTTTCATCTTTGTATGCACATTAAAACCTAAATTAATAAAGCGGGGAGTTGCCCTCTAAAAGAATTTTAGAGAACAAACAAAAATACAATCCATACTCATAGTACAGATTATTTACAGAGCAATGTCCAAATTTAAAATAAACATCCAGTTGTTTTATTCAGTACAAAGGTAAAAAAAATATTGAACAGGATCGAACGAAGTTGCTAACTTTATACGGATTTTAGATTAATTGCATGATGAAAAAACTATTTTTTACCCTTATCACCCTGCTGATTGCTAATGGTTTATTTGCTCAGACAGATAATTATAAAGTGGTGATTGACAAATTCCAGACGGACTATAACGCCGGGAAATACGAGGATATTTTCAACAGTTTTGCGTCTGTAATGAAAGAGGCATTGCCACTTGAAAACACCATACAATTTTTGACAGCCCTGAAGAGTCAGGTAGGGAACATGGAAAGCAAGGAATTTTTCAGGCATCAAATGCAAACGTATGCGACCTACAAAAGTAAATTTGAAAAAGCAGTTTTAGAGGTAAACATATCGCTGGACAAAGAAAACCTGATAAACGGCCTTTTCTTCAAACCCTATGACGAACCAAAAGAAACAGTGCCGGCTTTTGTGCACGAATTAAGCAGCTATCCGGAAGAACTTGCGGGGATCATTTTCGCTAAAACCAGGGATTTACCCGAAAAAACACAGCTTTCCATAGCCATTATCCGTGACGGGGAAACAGCGTATTACGGAATCATCAGGGAAAACGACACTATAAAAACGGCCGAAAACCAAAACAGGATTTTTGAAATCGGCTCCATTTCCAAAGTATTCACATCGGCTGTGCTGGCCTCACTGGTTGAGGATGGAGAAATCAAACTGACCGGCCTGATCAACGATTTTTATCCGTTCCCTTTTAAAGACAACACAGAAATAAGTTTTCAGAGTCTGGCCAACCATACATCGGGTTTGCCCCGGTTGCCCCAAAATCTGGATTTATCCAACCAGATAGATCCATACAAAGACTACGGCAAGAAGGAAATTGACCAGTACCTGGAACAATGGCTGAAGCTGGAAAATGAACCTGCTAAAGTAAGTTCCTATTCCAATCTGGGTGTAGGACTTTTGGGGTACACACTGGGCTTGTCGCAAAAAACGAGTTTTCAGCAATTATTGCAAAAGAGGATTTTTGATAAATACGGCATGACCAATTCATACACCACTTCCCGGGACCTGGGAGACAAACTCGTCAGGGGAATGGACGAAAATGGCGATATCACGGGCAATTGGGATTTTGATGTTTTTTTTGCTGCCGGCGGAATTTTGTCTTCTGCCAAAGATTTGTCAAAGTTTGTGTATGCGCAGTTCAATCCCGGTAATAAAGAACTGGCATTGATGAGAAAACCTACATTCGAAATAAATGAAACCATGAAAATGGGCCTGGGTTGGTTTATTGTAAAATCAGGAACGGGTAAGGATGTTCACTGGCATAACGGGGGAACAGGCGGGTATTCATCTTCCATGGCGGTGAATGTTGAAGAACAGACTGGCGTCATTATATTGTCCAATGTGGCTGGCATAAACGGGATCATTGATGCATTGTGCTTTGAACTCCTGCCCCGGTAGATAATGAAAGGACGTGATTACCCCATAATAACGCTGTGCGGCAGCACACGATTCAAGGATGATTTTCTTCGTCTGCAGAAGGAGTTGACCCTTCAGGGATATATTACTTAGTCAAGGCTTTGATGATGTCAATTTCTTCCTGTTTATAAGGAGTGCCGTCTTTACGGAAAACTTCATGAAACCAAAGGTCTGGTTCCGAACCATCAGGAATGGGTTCATCCCACGCATATTTGGTGTTGGATTTACCTTCCACCAGCCCCCAGTTAATGGCACCAATGCCTTGTTCTTTCAAGATGGGCATGATGTTGCTGAACAGGCTATTATTCCTTCGGGCCATGTATTCTGTGCAAATCATGGGTTTGTTATACTTCTTTAAGGTGTCAATAGCCTGTTGATGATCAATTTCATTATTGTAATTGTGGTAGGTAATAATGTCGGAATTTTCAAGCTGAAATTTGTTGAGGTCTGACAATGCGTTGTTCCAGACTCCGGAAGATACAGGCTGTGATGGATTTACCTGTCTGGCCCACTGAAACACACTTTGTAAAAGGGGTAATGATTTGTTCCTGTAACCGGAGTTGCCAGGCTCGTTATACAAATCCCACAGGATGATTCGTTTATCATTCCGGAATGTTTCAAGGATATCTTTTACATAGGCTTCGAGTACATAGATCAGATCCGGCCAGGTGGAAAGCAAATCTCCGGGATCTCTGACCCATCCCGAATTATGGACCCCGGGCTTTGGATCCGGCTGTTCACCAGCACTATAGGTGGGATTCCAGCAATCGTCAAAAAACACAAAAATGGTCCCTATGTTGTGTTTTTCCGCAATGGTTAGGTATTCATTAATCCGGTTTTTGAATCCCGGTTTGTCCACTTCCCAGGCAACATGATGCAGGTATACCCTCATGCAATTGAATCCGGTCTTTTCTGCCCAACCCAATTCCCGGTCTATGGTTGCGGGGTCAAAGGTTTCTTCCTGCCAGAATTCCAATTGATTGATTGCCGTACTTGGAATAAAGTTGGCACCCCGCAGCCAGGGTGTATGGGTTGACCCGCCCTGGTTGCAGGAAAGTAATAAACAGCCTGTGACAAGGATGATGATTACATTGCTGATAATTCTCTTATACATTGCTTTTTGATTCTGATTTCGCCATTATTTTGCCAGGAACCGGTTGACCCTGACCTGGGCATTTTCCCGCAGGTTATAGTAATAGAACGGGATGTCAAAACTGTGGTAAACCCCTGAGCCCATGTTCCCGGAAAGATTGAACATGTCCTTTTCGTTCACACTGCGGCACTCAATGACTCCTTTTGCCCTATTGATGCGGGCATCGGCAAAACGGGGTATCAATCCAAAATTGCCCTGTGCATCAACGGGCATATGCGAGCCGAGACTTTCCTCTGCTGTGGCCGGTGTTTCGTCCCTTTTCCAGTTTATTGGATTGATGACCAGCCCTACCTCGTTGGCCATTACTATGTTTGCCCCCGGAGCCACAGAAGGGGATTGTGTATTGTAAGAAACGATCACCCCGGTGTCCTCTGAATTTTCGGCAAATTTCAGGTGATTATTTGCGTTCATGAATTCAGCAGTAACCGGGTAACCGATAACATAGGCACAAACCATACGTTCGTATGTCCTGGGATTTTCAGGCATATATTTTTTCAGCAATAGCAATAACACCTGGGAACCTTGAGAATGTCCCACCAGGATGTAGGGTTTCCCCTTATTGTAATTCTTTATATAATAGTCGAATGCAGCAATCACATCTTTTGCCGGGATGCTGTCAATCACTGCCCAACGCTTATCTGAAGGAAGGGTTAGCGTATAAACAGCATCTGCCTGTCTGTAATAGGGAGCATACATATTCCCCACAGTTTCAAAGGCCGTTGCCTGCCTGTGAAAAGCACTTTGAGAGCCGTGCAACATGATGGGGTGATGGATAGCACAGAAATTGGGCTCGGCCGGATCCTTTTTGTACCAGGAAGTAGGATAAACATAAAAAATATCCACATTTTTTAGACTGCCTGAAGGCAGCGACAGCCAGTTTGCCGTTTTCGAATAATCGGAGGCAGGTTCCCCGTCTGAATGACCTGGCAATTCACAGGAAGCAAGTGATATAAAACAGGAAATGATTAGGACTGAACTTATCAGGTAATAACGAAACATTTTTAACTTTTTCATGCAACAGAGAAGAGGTTATAAGTAAAGCAGACAAACGTAAGAAAAAAGTACAACGCGTAAAAATTTCCTTTGTACCTTTACCTGTGTTTGAATACGTAAGATCAACGCTGATATATGACATAATGAGAAAATTTTTGATAGGTATCCTTAGCGGGATGTTTGCCGTAACCTTTGCCGGAAGTTGCGATTCTCCCGGTAACGGAACCAAACCGCCCCCGGAGGGTAACCCTCCGGTATCCGAAATTGAATCTGTTGTTTATCTAACCAAACCAGATGCCTCGGCAAAATTTAAAACACAAGAGGGGCTTGTTAAGAAGATGTCAAATCCTTATTTACCCGCAATTGTGGTGGATAAGGACCAAAAATTCCAGCAGGTTGACGGCTTTGGGTTTACCCTGACCGGTGGGAGTGCGAAACTTCTGTGGGCGATGAGCAGCGGTGCTCGTTCCCAGATACTTGAAAAATTGTTTGGCCTGGCCGGAGATGCTATTGGCACAAGTTACCTGAGGCTGAGTCTGGGATCTTCGGATCTGGATGAATACACTTTTTCGTACAACCCTGAGCCTGGCGATGTGGATATGAAGCATTTCGATTTGGGCTACGATCGCAAGTACCTTATTCCGGTGCTCAAGATCATCCTGGGTATTAATCCCCGTATCAGGCTGATGGCATCGCCATGGTCTGCACCGGTCTGGATGAAAACCAACAATTCAACAATTGGCGGCCGTTTAAAAACGGAGTACTACCAGGCTTATGCACTGTATTTTGTCAGCTACATTCAGCAAATGAAGGCCGAGGGCATTGTGATAGATGCCGTCACAGTGCAGAACGAACCGCTTCACGGCGGGAACAACCCCAGTATGGAAATGAGCCCTGCCGAGCAGGCTTCCTTTATAAAAGATTACCTGGGGCCTGCTTTTAATGCCAATCATATTGCAACAAAAATTGTGATTTATGATCATAATTGCGACCGCACAGATTATCCTTTGGCCGTACTTGCAGACGTACAAGCCAATGGTTACATTGACGGCACGGCTTTTCACCTCTATGGAGGCAACATAGGCGCTATGTCAACCCTTCACAATGCCTATCCAGACAAGTCGCTTTATTTCACCGAGCAATGGATAGGGGCTCCCGCCAATTTTGCCGGGGATATAAAGTGGCACATGCGCGAAGTCATCATTGGATCCATGCGCAACTGGAGCAAAATCGCCCTGGAATGGAACCTTGCCTCTAGCCCCAAACTAGAGCCCCATACCCCCGGAGGCTGCTCCAATTGTTTGGGAGCTATCACAATAGATGTAAATAAAGTCACCCTTAACCCGGGCTATTATATTATTGCCCATGCCGCCAAACACATACGCCCCGGCTCAGTGCGCATAGAGTCCGGTTATTCAGGCAATCCGGACGATCTGCCCAATGTGGCCTTCCTCACACCCGATAACAAGGTAGTAATACTGGTACTGAACAACATAGACACAAAGCAGATCTTCAATATAAATATCAACGGCACAATCTTCACCTCTGAACTTGCGGCAGGCGAAGTGGCCACGTATGTGCTGTAAAAGGTTCCACCTCTTTGGTGCATGAGCTTATAGCAACGAGCCCGAGATAATTGTATTACCTGTAATTGTAAGTGAGGTATGTTTTTCCTTTTCCAGATAAGTGTAAGATGCCGTATAGACATAGTTAAGGTTTTCGGATATTTTTACTCCGACCTTAATTCTGTTAGAATTCTTAGCAGCTTTGATTTTACTAGTAGTTTTCAGGTTGTTCATTGTCCCTAAGGAAACATCCTTTATTATGTTCCCTGATTCATCGAATTCAAAAACAACTACGCTATACATAGTTTCACCCGTTTGATTTGAAATTGAATACGTGGTAGGCTCAACCCCTTTTTGTGAAATTGTTAAATTGGCAGTAGCAATTCCGGCAATGAAGGTTAGTGTTGCCAAACGATCTGTCTCTTCTTTGTTGGCTTCATATTCCACAATAATTGTTGCATCACCTTCTCCATAGTCAGGTTTCATGGTAATCCAATCAGGAATTCCTGCTATGGTCCAGGTAGTATTACATGATAAAGCTACATAACTGCTGCCTGTATTGGGATCACAATTCAGATTGCCAGGATTAATGGATAAATAGGGTTCTTTTTCGCAACTACCTGCAAAAAAGAGTAAACATAATAACAATGATACTTTTTTCATAACCAATGATTTTAAAAATGTGTTCGTTTATAGATTCATTGATAAACCTCTTTTAAATTACAAATAAGGAGAGTGATAACGCCATAATGTGACGTAGTAAAAAGTACATGAACAAAAAGCTTACCCCAGGCACTAGTGCTTCTGCCAATTTTTTTCTACTTTTATAGATCTATTTTTCTTTTAACTTCATGAAATGAAAACCAGAAATTTCTTTCTGATGTTGCTTTCTCTGGTCGTATTTGCAGGGTGTGTTAAATTTGACCAGCTCGGCAACACTTATTACGCTAAGAAACAGGCACTTGAAAAGATGCTGCAATCTGAGTATGAAAACTATCTGGAACTAGAGCCCGGCTATCCCGGCGGTTTGGCACTGAAGGTGATATCTGATGGGAAAGAGTATTTTTTACAGCCGGCATGGACGGGAAGGACGTCACGGGACAAACACGCTTCAGGGCTGCCAGTTGCACTAAAACATTTACGGCAACGGCCATTTTGCTGCTCCACCAGCAGGGGAAACTAAGGATCAGCGACTTCATTACAGACACCATTCCCGGAACCGATCAAACGTACCTGCCAGACATCCCCGGGTGTGCCATACCCCATAAAAGCAAAATAACCATCCTGGACCTGCTCAGGCACCGGGCAGGGATTTTTGATTTGGGGAATGACGGTATCCCCGACACGGTTAGTGTTGATGTGCCTTACAAAGGGAAAAACTATATCGATGACATGCTAAAAAAGGATCCGGACCATACCTTTCATTTTGACGAGCTGGTTGGGGTGTTGGCCAGCACCCGCCTGAGTTATTTCGCTCCTGGAAGCGGCTACCATTATTCCAACACAGGCTATTCTATCCTGGGCTGGATCATTGAAAGGGTCTCGGGAATGTCATACAAGGAATTCCTGGAAGAAAATGTACTGAAACCTATGGGAATGTATCATTCCTATATGCCTGTCCTTGGTACAGATAGGCTTATGACAGCTCCCAGTGTAAACGGCTATCTTTTCTTCAAAGGTGAATCTTTAGAATTGAAAGAAGACAACATGTCTGCCAATGTTGCAGAGGGAAATATTGTAACCACGCCCAACGATCTGGCCCGGTTCATTCAAAGGCTTTTGTCAGGTAAGGGTGTCCTGAATTATTATACCGTGAACAGCCTGATGATGAATTGCCTGCCAAACGGGATCACTACAGCCGGAGGTTACGGATGCGGCCTGGAGTATGCCAACAACCTGGGCTATGGTCACAACGGTGCACATCAAGGATACCTTACTTTTATGATTTATGATCCACTAACCGATTTCACGTTGGTGGTATATACCAATGCATGGAACGTGAGTGACGGCCTTGCCAGCATCTCTTACCAGATCACGAATATGCTACAGAATATATGCTACCGGGGCAAAGAGCTGGTGACCAGGCATTAATAATGAATCAAAAAGAACACATCCATTCTTTTGCCGGCATATACAGTGACTGGTATGCTGCCTCGGCTACTCTGAGGATGCATAATGTCCGGATCAAAGAATTGTTAAGATGAAGAATCTCCTTACCGATTTTAAAACTGATATGATGAATAAAAAAATCCTGACAGGTGTGGTATGGGCGCTTATTATTGGCTTTGCCATAACCGTGCTGGTTTCTGGCATGGCCGGGACAATTCCCTGGGGATGGCTTCCCGCCTTTCTCATTGCACTGGTCATGCTTCTGCTGTTGTTTTCTGCAGCCACGGGTGCGGCTGGCCTTTTAAAATTGATTGCCCGCATTGATCGTTGGCTTTTGATTGCCCTGGGATTCGGACTGGCTGTTGCGTTCCAATTTTTCATGAACGGAGCGCCCGCTGCCCTGATGGTTTTTGCAGCCATTGCCATACCCTGTGCCCTCATTGGGATAGGGGTGCAGCTGTTAAGAAGGGAACGGGCCCAAGTGAAAAGGCCGCAGCGGATCCTGTCCGTTGTGAGCCTGGTGGTTGGCATTTGCGCCCTGGCCTCAGGCCTGGTGTGGATCCTTTATCCGGGAAAGCCAGTAGAAATGCCTCGGTACCCGGCCATTTCGGCCGAAAACCTGCCTCCTCTCCTTGAAATGGAAAATCCTGGCGAACAGGGATCCCTGAAAGTATGCTCGTTGTCCTATGGAAGCGGGAAAGACAAGCACCGGGAGGTTTTCGGAGCTGGTGCCACCCTGATCACGGAACCGGTGGACGGGTCCGTTTTCCTGGACTCGTGGAAGGGAATCAGCGGAAAAATGCGCACCTGGTATTTTGGGTTTGACAAAAAGGAATTGCCCCTTAACGCGCAGGTGTGGTATCCGCAGGGAGACGGACCGTTCCCGCTGGTGCTCATTGTGCACGGGAACCACCTGGCCCAGGAATTTTCCGATCCGGGGTACGAATACCTCGGCAGGCTGCTGGCTTCCAGAGGGTATATCCTGGCCTCGGTAGATGAAAATTTCCTGAATGGTTCCCATACCAATATTTTCAAAGGACTCAAAGGAGAGAATAACGCACGGGGTTGGCTGCTGCTCAAACATTTACAGGTCTGGAAGGCCTGGAACAAGGAAGAAGGTAATCCTTTCTTTGGCAAGGTGGACATGGAACGCGTTGCCCTGATTGGCCATTCTCGGGGCGGGGAAGCCGTTGCCCATGCGGCGCTGTTCAACAGGCTGCCTTACTATCCCGACAATGCCAACCAGGTGTTTGATTTCAACTTCAACATCCGCTCGGTTATTGCCATTGCTCCCTGTGACGGTCAATACCAGCCCGGGCGCATGCACACCCCGCTTACCAACGTGAATTACCTGGTCATCCAGGGATCTCACGATGCCGATGTGTCGTCCTACCAGGGCATGCGCCAGTTCAACCGGGTATATTTTTCAGAAAGTTTTGACGGGTTCGCTGCCGGGATTTACATATGGGGAGCCAATCACGGACAGTTCAACACCGAATGGGGCAAGACCGATTACCGCGCCCCGCGCATTAATTTTTATAATCTGGGCCAGCTGTTGAGTGCGGAAGACCAGATGACCATTGCTAAAACCTATATCAGCGCTTTCCTGGAGATAACGCTCAAGGGCCAGCCCCGTCCGGCAGACCTGGAGGAGCAGAGCAACAATGCCGATCCGGCGGATAGGACAAACCTGGAAAACCTGAAAAACATGTTCATGGACCACCGCCATGCACGGCACTGGCTACCCAAAACCGTTTACCTGAGCCAATACCGTGAGCCCGGAGTCACATACATCGGTACCTTTGCCGAGGATCTGGACCTTACCACAGGCACCCTGCCCGGAAGCGAAATCAGCGACACCGATCTTAGCATCTGGAGGGAGCAGGTGCTGCCCTTGGCCTGGGGTGACGCCTACACCCGCTCCATCACCCTGGGCTGGAATACCACCGAATCCGGCGCAAGTGCATGTGACTCCACTGCATGCGACACCACTGCATGCGACACGCTGCCCCCTGCATGGCACATCAGCTGGCCCGACGGCGCCCTGAACTCACAGAAGCAGGTTGCCACTCAATACCCCGTTTTGACATTCTCCCTGGCCGCCGCTGACGAAAAAGCCAACCCCCCTGGCAAAAAAGAAGAGGAAAAAGAAAAAGAAAAAGAAAAAGAAAAGGAAGACAAAGGTGATGAAGCAAAAGAAAAACTCATTGATTTCACCATACGGCTGACAGATCGCAACGGCACCATACTGGAATTTCCGCTCAGTGACTTTTCCCCTGTCCAGCCGGTATTGAAGCGGCAACTCACCAAACTGGCCTTCATACAGAAGCAGGCCAAATCCGAAACCATCCTCCAGTACTACTACTTCCCGCTGGAACGCTATGCCACCGCCAATAAGGGTTTTGACTTTGCGCACATCATTTCACTCAGCTTTATCTTTAATATCACATCCCAGGGGGTGGTGGTGTTAAACAATATCGGATTGTAGCGCTAGCCACTCATCTTTTTTGCCGATATTTGAAGGTAAATACCTGGATAATGAATAAAATTTCTTATATCGTTCCGGCACTCCTGGTGGCGGGGTGTCTGCTATCGTGCAACGAAAACCAACAAATCATCACTTTCCCGGAACCTCCAAGGGCTGAGGGAACTACCGACGTACTGGAGCTCAGATGCGAACCGCTGGATACGGTTCGTATTGCCTTTATTGGACTGGGAATGCGGGGATCCGGAGCTGTATACCGCTACACTTTCCTGGAAGGGGTAAAGGTGGTGGCCCTTTGTGACGTGGACCCCGAAAATGTTGAGAATGCCAACAAGACCCTGGAAGAGCGGGGATTTCCAAAGGCCGAGGTTTATACCGGCACTGAAGACTGGAAGCGTGTATGTAAGCGGGCCGATGTTGATCTTGTCTATGTCTGTACACACTGGGACCTGCATGCCCCCATTGGCGTGTATGCCATGGAGCATGGTAAGCATGTGGCCCTGGAGGTGCCCGCAGCGCTGACTATCGGGGAGTGTTGGCAGTTGGTCAACACCGCCGAGAAGACCCGCCGCCATTGCATTCAGTTGGAAAATTGCAATTATGATTTTTTCGAGATGGCCACCCTGAACATGGCCCGACAGGGATTGTTCGGCCAGATTGTACATGCAGAGGGAGCGTATATTCATGATTTGAGGTTTTTGAATTTCAATGATACTACTGGGTACTGGAACATGTGGCGGCTGGAGCACAACGCGCGGGAGAACGGAAACCTTTACCCAACGCACGGCCTCGGGCCCATTGCCCACATCCTGGATATCCACCGGGGCGATAGGATGGAATACCTGGTGTCTGTCTCTTCGGCACAATTCGGAATGAGTGCCTATGCGAAGGAAAAGTTTGGGGAAGATTCGGATTATGCCCAAAGAGAGTACCTGAACGGCGACATGAACACCTCGGTCATTAAAACGGCTAAAGGCCGTACCATTATGCTGCAGCACGATGTGACCAGCCCCCGGCCCTACAGCCGCATACACATGATCAGCGGCACCAAAGGTTTTGCGCAAAAATACCCGGTTGCAGGGATTGCCCTGGAACCCGATGCCCATCGCTTTCTGGCACCCGACAAACTGGATTCATTGCTCCGGCTCTACGAGCATCCCATAGTCAGGGAAGTGGGACAGAAGGCCCGGGAGGTGGGCGGACACGGGGGCATGGATTTCATTATGGATTACCGGCCGGTGGCCATACCTGATTTTACACGCGGTGCCTGGAACCGGCTGCAGAGAGTGACGTATTACCCTTAAACTTTTTTTCATGAAAATTTTATCCTATCCCGCACGCATGGCGTATATCCTGGCTTTTTTTGCCATTGTTAACATAGCCGCTTCCTGCACTCCTTCCACCCCTGAGGCAGAAATGCCTGGACTCGTTGAAAATGAAGGCCGCTATGCCCTTTTGGTTGACGGTGAACCTTTCTTTGTGTTTGGCGGTCAGTCTGCTAATTCTTCCACATGGCCCAACATGCTTCCCCGTGTGTGGAGCGCCATTGAGTCCATGCATGCCAACACGCTGGAAATTCCCATATACTGGGAACAGTTTGAACCCGAGCCCGGAAAATATGATTATTCCATGATACAAATGGTGCTGGATCAGGCCAGGGAAAGGGATGTCCGCCTGGTATTGCTGTGGTTTGCCACCTGGAAAAACGGAAGCAACCATTACATGCCCCAGTGGATGAAAAATGACGCTAAGAAGTATCCCAATCTCATGAACAAGGAGGGCCGTTATGTGGATTCCCCCTCACCGCATGCAACCGCTGCCATGGAAGCCGATGCCGGTGCCTTCACCGAATTCATGAGGTACCTGAAAAAGGCCGACCCCGGGCACACCGTAATTATGGTGCAGGTGCAGAATGAGCCCGGATCCTGGTACAGCGTGCGCGATTATTGTCCCGCCGCGCAACAGCTCTTTGAACAACCCGTACCCGAGGCTTTGCTTAAGGCCGAAGTGTTGGAACAACTGAATATTCCTGCCGGTGCCCGGGGAACGTGGGAGGAAGTTTTCGGCAAGGATGCCGATGAGTATTTTCATGCCTGGCATGTGGCCAGTTACATTGAGTATGTGGCTGCTGCCGGGAAAGCGGTCAACCCGCTGCCCATGTTCGTGAATGCGGCCTTACGGGACCCGCTCACCAATCCGCCAGCTACCCACTATGAAAGCGGTGGTCCAACGGATAACGTTATCCCCATATGGAAGGCAGCTGCCCCATCCATCGACATTGTGGCTCCTGATATTTATTTACGCGGAGACGAGACCGTCCTGAAGGTGATAGAGTTGTATGCCCGTGGGGATAACGCGCTTATGGTCCCGGAGGTGGGGGATCATGCGAAGTACCTGTACAAGGTTATTGAAAAAGGCATTGGCTTTGCCTCGTTTGGGATAGACACCCGCTGGGGCGGAGCAGCCGGTGACCGTCCCAATCCTTTGGCCGAAGATTACAAGTTGCTGGCTCCTATGGCCGGGAAGCTGGCACAATGGAGCTTTGAAGGCCGCATTCAGTCTGTGGTTGAACCTGAAGAAGGCGACCCTTCGCAACGCATAAACCTGGGCGACTGGGAAGCCGTAATCAGGTTTGGCAAAGGACAAAGACTAGACCTTCTTCAGGATCAGCAACCCCAGAACCGTAACGGCAAAGCGATGATCATCAAACTGGATGAAAACGAATTCCTGGCCGTTGGTACTACCTGCCGTTTCACGTTCAATCCCATTGGAAAGAACGAAGGGAAAAACTGGCAATACCTTAAAGTGATGGAAGGGTACTATGAAAAAGGCGAGTTTCAGATGATCCGGATCCTAAACGGAGACCAGACCGACTGGGGCGGACCCTACATTGGAGAAATCCCCACACTCCTGCACTTTACACTGGGTGTAAGGGAGTAGCTGCACGACCTGTACATTTTTTGGCACAAAATATTACCTTAGCAAACATATTACCTAATTACCGATGAAAAAGAACGTTACTCTATTGATTCTGTTGCCGGTCATGATGGCCTGGCAATGCAGCGGTCCTGGCAAGGACAAGCTGCCGCAAGATTTTAACCAAAATCCAGACCTGGTCGAATTGGAAATCGATCCGGTAAAAATTGAGGGTGTAGATTCGCTGTTGCAGTCGTTTGTTGACGATGGCAAAGCAAATTGTGTGACAGCCTTTGTGGCCTGGAAAGGAAATGTGATCTACCACAAAGCTTTTGGATGGAAAAACGTGGAGAACCAGATCCCTGCTACAACGGCAGATTATTACATGTTGTTCTCGCAAACAAAAGCCATTACCACCGCGGCGTTCATGACCCTGGTAGAGAAGGGGCTGGTGTCGGTTGACGATCCGGTTTCAAAGTATTTTCCGGGAATCCCGGACCAGGTGGTGACGGCAGTCAATCCAGATGGGACCTACGAGACCCGTCCGGTTGCAGCGCCTATGACCTTTGCGCACCTGATGTCGCACAGTTCGGGGCTGGGAGCAGGGCTGGTGGCCGATATCCGCCGGATCGAGGCAGAGAAGGCAGCAGCCGAAAAGGCCGAGGCAGCAAAAGCGGAAGCAGCAGCACCCAACACAGCAGCACCAGCGACTGAAACTCAATCCGGTCCCTGTGGGCAGCACAGCTACTATGTGGGGGAAAACAGCTTTCCGACTTTGGAAGAGACTATGCTGGACCTGGCAAAATACCCGCTTGGATTTGATCCGGGAACAGAATGGAATTACCATGTGAGCACGAACATGCTGGCCTATATGATAGAGCTGATTTCCGGGAAATCCCTGCGTGAATATGTAAAGGAAACCATCCTGGATCCCCTGGGCATGGTAAATACAGACTGGTATTACACACCCGACAAACTGGAAAACTTTGTCAAGCCCTACAACTCAGCAAACGGCAAACTGGAGCCTGCCATTATGATGAACACGTTTGTACAGGGTACGTTTTGTTCGGACCAGACATACTGTGAAGGAGCCATCGGGTTGAACGGTCCCATAGGGGATTACGCCCGGTTTTGCCAGATGATGCTCAATAAAGGCACTTTCAATGGCCATCGGATCCTAAAAGCCGAGACCATAGAGGCCATGACCACGATCAACCGCCTTCCCGAGGTGAATTCAGGTGGGGAGGGATTCCGCTTCGGCCTCGGCTTTGAGCTTTATAATGAATTGAAGAAGCCCGTTCTCCAGGTATCCAACAGTGCTTATGCCTGGGGAGGCATGCTGGGGACGGAATACATCATAGATCCTGAAAACGAACTGATTGTACTCTATTACCTGAACATGTGGCAACGTGAACCTACCTATCCGTTGTTCTTAAGTAAAGCGTACGGGTTCTTGCCTGAGTGAGAAAATTTCAGGTGTGTGTTTGAGCTGACCGCCGGTAGGTGTCCCTGTATTTTCTGGAGACTTCTATGACGTGATGTCCCACGGTCACCTGGCTTGATGTGGCATGTCCTATCTGGTTCACATTGACCAGATAGGAACGGTGTACCCTGATGAATCGCTCATCAAGAACCGACTCCCATTGTGATATTTTCATTTTGGTACGGTAGTCCGTATCACAGGCTGTACGTATCCACACTTCAGAGTCGCACGATTCCACCAGCAGAATTGAATCTATCCTGATAGTGACTTTTTTCCGGTCAGAGATGAAGGTGATGTATTCATCGGGCTGTACGGATTTCACCAGATAATGTTGCAGGAAACGCTCCATGGCGACAAAGACGGCCAGAAGAAGCCATATCAGGATAGGATTGAAGATCAGGTCGGGCAGGTTCTCCGGAAAGAGTTTAAACAGGTACCAGCTGGTAAAAATGATACACAGGTATTCTGTTAGCAGGGTGGAGACGGCCAGGCAGATACAGTGCAGGATTCCCTTGCGCCTGTTCTCGAAGGACAGATCTTTCATAAGGAATTTGGCGAGTAATGCTCCGGGCAGGAACATGATGGCCAGCAGGAAGGCTTTGGAGTAGCCATCCACCACACTGGTAAAGACTAGGCTCATCAACATCACTACCACCAGCCAATATAACAGACCAAAAAGTTTTCTCATGTTCAAAAATAGGCATTTCTCAGCGAATTTTCCGCCCAGGCTGCGTGAAGAAATCCCAAAAGGTGGTTTTGACACCGTGGCAGATGGATTCGACCTTTGCGTTGAACGCAGGTTGATATACTTTTGCAATAACCAATAAAACAATAATATCATGTTACGTTTTTTCATTGAAGGTGGTCCTGTTTTTATGGGACTCCTGACCATACTACTGGTCTTTTTATTTATTGCCGTATGGAAGGCACCTGCATGGGTAAAGGAAATTGGCCTTATGGCATTGATAACCGGTATCCTGTCAACACTTTTTGGTCTGGCACAGGTATGTGATGCTATTGAACGCGCGGGCGAAGTCCCAATGCCTGTTATCTTCGGAGGCTTGAAAGTAGGATTGATCCCCATTATATACGGTGGTTTGATCTACCTGGTCTCCCTGATCCTCCGCATTATCCAGAAACCCAGGATATAACTCCCCTGAAAATATCAAATACAATTCCTGAAAACTTTGATTACCTTTGGATACACACTTTCCAGGCACAAACCATTATTAATTAAGACCGCTGCTATGAAAAAAACACTGCTGCTGCTGCTTACATTGCTGACCATATCACTTCATGCTCAGGAGAACGATACCACTGGCAGGATAGATGCCTTGTTTGCATCGTTCCACAACGATATGCCCGGTGTTGCCGTGGCCGTTTCCATAGACGGAAGGTTGATCTACAACAAAGCTTTCGGTCTGGCCAACCTGGAATACAAGGTTCCTAACACCACTGCTACGCTTTTTGAAGCCGGCTCGGTTTCCAAACAATTTGTGGCGGCGGGGATATTATTACTGGCCCAGGAAGGCAGTCTCTCTCTGGATGACGATGTACGAAAGTACATCCCCCAGCTCAGGGAATACGAAGCCCCTATTACCATTGACATGCTCCTGAGCCATACCAGCGGTATAAAAGACTGGGGATCACTGTACGCTCTGACCGGCTGGCCGCGCACCACCCGCGTTTATACTCAGGAACTTGGCTGGGATATCATCTTTAAACAATCCGGCCTGAACTTTTTGCCTGGCAGCCAATATTCATACAGCAACTCTAATTATATGCTGCTGGTGCTCATTATTGAAAAGGTAACGGGGAAAAGCATGGCACAGTTTACGGCCGAGGCTTTTTTTGAGCCCCTGGGAATGACCAGCACACTCTGGAGGGATAACTACAGGGCCGTTGTACCTGGCCGATCCACAGCCTATACGTGGCATAAAGGTGCTTTCCTTCTGGACATGCCGTTTGAAAATCTGCACGGACCGGGCGGATTGCTCACCACAACAGCCGATCTGCTCCGCTGGAACAATTTGTATCGGGACCATCTGATTTTTAACCCGGAGTATGCCACAAACCGGGTAACCCAAAGAAAACTGAACAACGGCCAGGGAACAGCCTATGCGGCAGGCCTTACCATTGACAAAGTATATGGTTTTGACCAGATAGCACACAGCGGGTATACAGCAGGGTACAGGGCATGGCTTGCCTGGTATCCTCAAAAACAGCTTTCTGTTGTATTGCTGAGCAACTTTGCGGCATTCTACCCGGAAGACTTCGGGCGCCGGATAGCGGCCATCTTTTTAGGTCAGGACCCACAGCAGCAGACAGCCCAGGCACCGCCGGCAGTCCCGGCCGTTTACGAAGGAAAGATCTCAGAGACACGGGAAGCAGACCTGGCGGAATTTGCAGGGAATTATTATAGCCCCGATATTGAGACCATATACCGCCTGTTTGTGCTGGACGGACAATTAAAAGTATGCCGCAGGGCAGAAGACGTTTTTACCTTGCAACACCTTTCGGGAGATTTTTTTACTTCAGTAGGGAATGGAGAATTTCAATTTGAAAGGAACCGAAAAGGCAGGGTGACCGGATTCAAGGTCTCTGTTTCACGCGCCGAGAATGTGCCTTTTGATCTTGTAACCGCAGGCTTTAAGCCATAGTATTGGCGGGCGCTTAAGTCTCATCTGTTCCCGTAGTGTCTTCGGGCTTAATGAGTTCGGGAGGCGTACTGGTGATTACCCCGTTCTGGTCTACATAGGCAATCATATCTTCAAATGAACTCTTTGGAGAATTTTTACGATTCTCTTTTCTTTTTTGTTTTTCTTTCCGTTTGGCTCTTTTGTTTTTTTCTATTTGTCTTTTGTTGAATGAATCTGAGTTTGCCATTTATTGATATTTAATTTTTACGCTATATGCACCAAAACCTCTAGCTCAATGCGACCGTGGCTTAGGCCTTATATTTAACAGATGGTGAGGGAGGAACCTTAGAGCAGAACCTGCACAAAATGTAAATCCCTTAAAGTTAATAAAAATTTCACCAACATGCTAACATATGGTTCTTCCAAAGCCGCTTCAGGGCGCTGCCACCCCATAGAACGGAGCGCTTTTTTTTTGCCGGGGCTTCTCCTTGCTTTTGCTGACTGCTGCGGTCGCTTACACTACTTGGAACGGAGAGCTTTTTTCTTTTTGCCGAGGCTCTCCGTTCCAAGTAGTGTAAGCGACCGCCCTCCAGAAGCAGTGCCTGCCAGGAGTGTGCCTGACACCCTGTAACATCGAAAATGCGCAGATCGGACGCATTCTAAAAAAAACGAATATAAGCTTCACCTGAAAAAATGTTGGTGCATTCCATCTTCCCACAACGTTGCTTTTGTGACTGCAATGGAGAATGTGCTTGAAGTATACAGCCGCCCTTACGATAAGCGGCGTCCTGCTGTCTGTATGTACGAAAAGCCTGTTCAACTTCTTTATACACCGACAATATTGATAATCTCAATAAGGAACTCTCGTCCTGGGATGAAGAACGTAATGCTGGTCAGAAGAGTGTCAATTGGCAGTTCAAAACCACAGGGGCACGAATAAAGCTGAAACGCCTCTATCCAATATTGAACTTTTAATTGTTACAAAGTACTAGTCGTAGCAAAAAGGACTCGTCTAACAGGGAAATTTGCTCTGGGAAAAAAACTTCCATAAAGACATTCGCGCTTAGTACCTTTCCGATCCCGGTATTCTTTTGTGCTGGAAGAAAAAGTTCATAAATTAGTACAATCAAAAAACAGGTTGTATGAGGCGTGAGATTGAATCTAAATTATCATTCTTTGAGACTTGGCTCCGGAATCAAAGATACAGTGACAAAACAATAGTCACCTATGTCAAAGCAATAACCATATTCTTTGGGTTTTTTGAAAACACACTTCCAGAGCAGATTACTATTGCAGATTTTCATTGTTTTAACAAAGATTATGTTTTAAAAAACAGATATTCTGCTTCGTATCAGAACCAGCTTATTAATGCCATCAAGTTGTTTTACTTAAAAGTTGAGCAAAAGAAGTTGGATATTGAACTTATTGAAAGGCCCAGAAGATATAACCCTCTTCCTAAGGTAATTCCCAAAGAAGTGATAAAAAAGATGCTGACCTCCATTCCCAACCTGAAACATCAGACGGCACTTACTCTTATTTATTCCTGCGGTCTAAGAAGGGGAGAGTTGATTAACCTTAAATTGAGCCATCTGGATTCCAGACGAAGAACTGTAGCCATTATTAACGGCAAAGGTCAGAAAGACAGAGTGCTGCCAGTCAGTGAAAAAATGATGAAAATGATCATCAGGTATTACAGGATTTACAGACCAGAAATTTATTTGATTGAAGGGCAGGTAAAGGGTCAAAAATATAGCGAGACGAGTCTGGAAAATATCTTTCATAAGTACTTGGGAATGATTTATAAAAAACATAACTTTACATTGCATTGCCTAAGACACAGTTACGCTACCCACCTGCTTGAAGCGGGCGTTAGCCTGAGATACATCCAGGAACTGCTGGGCCATAAAAGCAGCAAAACTACCGAGATTTATACTCACGTGTCCACTCATTCCCTAAGCACCATTCGGAACCCTATAGATGATTTTGACTTATAAGATGTTATATCAACCATAAACATTATTCTATCTCCTCAATTTTGAGGGGATAGATTCACATTTACTGAATCTATAAACAAGTTATCGGCTATATTAAGAACCAAAGACAGTAACAAATATGAAAGAATTGAAAAAAAACATTGAGCATTATTCTAATGACTATTTGTACATGGACGGATTAGTTCCATCGATATCACTTGGACAAATACATGAAGAATTTAGATTATATAATATCGACAAGACTCAGTATGAAAAAATATTGCTCGACTTTTTTGAAATTACTGATAAAAAGGTCAATGAAAATTATTTGATTTCTGAATTATCCCACGGACAAAAATTAATTCTTTCTGCACTCATGGTTCTTAATTCATCTGCTGAAAAAATACTATTTCATAATTTCTTCACATCAATTAGTCAGAAGAATAGAGAAAAAATAAATTTAATTATTGCAACAAAATCTGAAGGCGGTAAATTAATACAAATAAAATGAATACTATTTCAACGATAGAGAAAGGAGAATATCAATTAAACAGCAGTTTAAGAGTTACTCTTGATACCTCAATCAAATTCAAGCTTGGGAATAACTATATTATTACTGGAGAAAATGGAATCGGTAAATCTACATTTATAACTAAACTTTTAATACCAAGTGCAATAGTTAATTCAAAAGACAATTTTTTAATTTTTTATGCCTCTCAGGATTTTACCATTCAGTATTATGTAATTAAGTGTTATTATAATGGTCTCCTTAATGAAAAGAATGACTTCGGCTCAATTGATAAAGTAATAGATTTTATTAAGCTAAAGTTTGTTGATTTTAAAAGTTTTACTACTCAAAACATAGTATTTATTGTTGATGAAATTGACCAATATTTAACGATTGAAAATTTTCTTTATAATTTGGATTCTACCAACTATAGTATATTTCTTTCAACTCACAATGAGAAAAATTTTAAATCAAACTTGATATTCCATAAAATAAACTTTGAAAAACTCAGCAGAGATAAATCCAAAATAATGCTTAATGATGAATCCAATTATTAAAATGCTTGGCGGGTTTTTAACAACCTTTATAAGTGTAATTGTTTTAAATTACATTATTAACAATAATTTACCTATTCTTTCAGGGTTATTAATTCTTGTTGTTCTTCTTTTCTACATTTTTTACGGTGCAAAGGTTTTCTGGAAACTTGCAAAATTTTGGATAAAGTTTGCGTTGTTTTTAATTGCTGTATTTGTTTTATTTGGCATCATTAATTGTAATGGTTTTGAAAGGAGTTGCTTAACAGAGAGTTTTTTTAACGGCAGCAAAACGGCTCTTATTCTTTTAAACACTGTCTTTATTTTAGAGCTATATATACTTTCAATTACTATTGATGACATTTTATCTATTAATCTCCCAATTAAATATTTAAAGGTTTTAATTCTTATGAGAACTTTAATGAATCAGGTTCTCGCAAAATTTGAAAATGACAAAATTTTATTCAATATTATCCCCGAATTTCAGATAGTTCATAAATCAAAACTTAAGAACTTAAAACCAATGTTTTTAAAGAATTTGATTCATATAATGACTTTGACGTTCTTCATTAAAGAACAAGGAGAAATTTTGGGTCCATTGATTGACAATAGAATTATTCATACACATAAAACAAAAGCAAATGGAAAGTAAAAAATCAGAACCAATTAAGTGGTACACTGTAGTAAGTTTTACTGTAGTCGTACTTGTAATTACAATGTTTGCTAGAATTCCTTTACCTTCTGGTGGTTATTTTAACTTTGGTGACGTTGCAGTAGTTTTTGCTGGATTAATGTTAGGTAAATTTGGTGGAGCAATTGTTGGAGGTGTTGGCTCTGCTCTTGCCGATATTCTTGGCGGATTTGCAATTTTTTCTCCATTAACTTTATTAGCGAAAGGATTTGAGGGTTTATTTAGTGGGTTCGCTAAAAATAAAACAGGTTTTATTTTTTGGATTCTACCTGGCATTGCTGTAATATCAATGGTTGGTATTTATTTTGTTGGAGAAATATTTATGCCAGCAATAAAACTGCAAGGAGCAATTCTTGAATTACTTCCAAACTCAATACAGGCTGTAGGAGGTTATATTGGAGGTGTCCTATTATTTAAAATTTACTCACGCGTAGCTGACTAAAATTAATAACGATGGCAAATTTATCAAAACCAACTTCCACACTTAAAAGTAGTGGAAATTATAAAATGGAAATTCAAATTGGTATTTTAGGAATTATTGCTGGTTTAGGTTTTTTCAAGATTGATGAATTAACTTCATTCATCACGACACTTAGTCATACTTTACAATCATCAGGTTTAGAAAGTCGCAATCTTTTTCTCATTGTCTTTATTACAGCTACAATATTTCTCTATCTTTTATACTTAATCACTTTCGGCATAGCATTAATCAAGCTTTACAAAGGTCAAGATATTCTTAATATAATCTTATATACTGTTTCTTTCTATTTTGCAATGTATTTTCTAATAATTGTTCTCATGTTGCAAGACCCAGAAATTATGGAAAATAAGCCAGAACTAAATAAGAATGAGGATAATACTACTAAAATTGACAAATTGAAAGAAGAGGGAAATAGAAATACAGCCGATAACATTTTGTATATGTCAGAGCGGGTTTTGTGCAAACTTGAGAATTTTTCTCTCGCATAAACTTCGTGGTAGCTTGAAAGGATAATCTCCCGTAATCCGCTCCGCCACATACAATTTACCGTTACCGCCAAGTGTAAAAAAAGGCATAAGCAACTGATAATTTGCTACATAAAAAAGAAAAACAAAAATCAACGTAATGAAATGCCACCGCACAAATAGCACATTTGGTTTTTTCTGACCCACAACCAACATAATAAAAACCAAAAGAGCTATTTTTTGGCTTTCGCAAACTAACCTTTAAATAAACATGGAGAGAATTTTAGATTTTATAGCAAAAGAAACAGATGGGAAAAATTACAAATCCTATAAATACTGTTTCGAGGCTGTTGAAATTCCGAAATTAGAATACGAAGATAAAAAGGGTATTCAAGTAAAAAACAAAGGAGAAACCGACAGAAGCCTAAACACAACAAAATCGGTAAAAGACCTTGCTGACAAAATTAGCCAAACTGGAAAACCACTTTTTAAATATTTTTTGGACGGTTCCCGAAGAACTTATAAAATTGACGACATAGCTTATGGCAAAAGATTATATCCGGTTATTGCCGGACAAATTGGTGTAGCTATTTGCGAAAGAGTCGACGAACATTCTTTTAAAGCTGTAAACTTTAAAAATCCACTTGTAATTTCATTACCAGAAAACGCAAATGCTCAAACCACGGTCGGAAATGACGAGCTGTTTTTTAATAATTTAATCCAAAAACTGAATAGCCAGGAAATTTTAAAAAATCAAAATCTAAAATTCAGTAAAATACTACCTTATAAAAACACTTTACTAACAGAAAACGACAAATACGAAGACAGAGGCGTTGCAAGAATTCAGGACGAAATGATTGCTTTAGAGCAAAAAGTTGTTTTTGAATTGGTTAAAGCCAGAAAGTTAAATGATAATTCATTTTTAATAAAAGACGGTTCACTGGAATACATGAAAAGTGGTGAGTCAAAAGAATTATCGGAAATAAAGGCGAATTATGATTGCGTTGTTGGCGTTTCTAAAGCTTTTAATCCAGAAGCACTTTCGAATGATGTAAAGGATATTTCAAGGAGAATTGCCGAGTTAAAACTATATCATCGAACACCGGCATTCATGTATCAAACAGAAAGAATCCCTGATGTAAAGTTTGCCGTTTGGTATTTAAGAATTAGGGAGACTTTAAGCCCTTTTGACGGAGTATTAAAAATTGAAAAAATACTCGTACGGGAGATTCAGGAGGAAGAAGGGCTGGATTCGGATGAAATCGATTTGATAAGTGCAAATATCATTAACGAAAGAAACCCGGTTTGTTACGGAAAAGACAATAGATGGGAAAAACATTTATATCCGGTTTACCTGACAGAAAGCTTCATTAAAAGTCAATACTTAAGCGACATTCATTTCATAAACCTATTCTAACATGACAAAAATAATCGGCAAAGTTGCAGCCACTGAAAAGAGTCCAACAACAATAGATGAATTCTATTTTTGGACGAATAAACAAAGAATTCTAAATCCGTTTGATGTAGTTAAAGTTGAGCATATAGAAAACTCCATCTCTTACGGGATCGTGGAAGAAATCTCTCATATAACTGACTCAGCAAGTTATTTGAGCAATTTTATTTCCAGCGATTTCGGAGATGTTTCGACCCAACCAAACATGCACAGAATTGGGATGAACTTTGTAAAAGCCAAAGTTTTAGGAAACGATAAAAGTATTTACACACCTGTGCTTGATGGCAGCAAAGTTGGTTTAGCAAATCAAACCGAAGTCCTTCAGGCTTTGGGGTTAAAAGATATTAAGAATCCCTTAATTTGTGGATACATGGAAATGTACAGAGACGAGGACAAAATATCGTTGCCAGTTCATTTCAATTCTCAATTTTTAATTGGTCCGGAAGGTGCACATTTGAATATTTCGGGAATATCTGGGTTAGCTGCAAAAACATCATATACAATGTTTTTGATGAAAGCAATTCAGGAACAATATCTTCAAAAATCTGATAGCAACGACTCTGTGGCTTTTGTTATGTTTAATGTTAAAGGTCGTGATTTATTGGCTATTGATGAACCAAATACAAATTTGAAAGAAGAGGAGAAAAAAAAATACACTGATATGCTTGGATTGACCACTGAATCATTTCAAAATGTAAAATACCACTATCCATATTCCGACCAATCCAAAGCCAAAACGTACAGCTACGGGCAATGTAATGATATTGAAGCCCAGATTGATGTAAACAAAGCTTTTAAATACAAATATGTATTTGAAGATGACAAACTGAATTTAGACTTACTTTTTTCGAATATTGAAGATTCTACTGGCACAATGGAATCTATAATAAATTTCATTATCACCGAGCAGGGTGGATTTGGAGAAGTTACAAGTTGGTCGCAATTCATTGCTAAAGTAGGTGAATTTACAAGACCTGGTAGAACAACCGGAGATAGAGAAATTTCAGTAATGAGTTGGCGGAAATTCAAACGAGTAATTACAAAAGCTTTAAATAATTCAATTTTCAGCCAAAGAGTCGTACAAGAAAGTAATGAAGAAAGATTGAGGGATTCAATTGTCAATATTCAAAAAAATGAAGTTCACGTAGTTGATATTGCACGATTAGACCAAGATACTCAAGCTTTTGTTTTTGGGGATGTTATCAGGGCTATTTATGAACTTAAATTAGGACAGGAAGAAAGAGAAGAAAGGGAAATACCAAGCAAAATTGTAATCTTTATTGATGAACTAAATAAATACGCTTCCAATGATGTTCCTAAAAATTCGCCTATTCTAAAACAAATTTTGGATATTTCTGAGAGAGGACGTTCGTTAGGAATTATTTTGTTTTCAGTTGAGCAGTTTAAAAGTGCTATTCACGACCGGGTCAAGGGTAATTGCGCATCACATGCCTTCGGACGAACAAACGCAATCGAAATTTCGAAGGCTGATTACAGATTTGTTCCTACGGTTTATAAAAACATGATGACAAGATTAGACCCTGGAGAATATATCATCGAACATCCGGTCTTTCGGTCATTGCTAAATATTAAATTTCCAAAACCACTATACAAACAATTCCCAAATGGATAAATCTAAGACTACAATAGGGAAAGACGTAATAGAATCTTTAACGTTAGGAATGTATGAAGATTCTCGTTTCATTTTTCGCGAATATATTCAGAATAGTGCTGACCAAATTGATAAAGCTGTTGAGGAAAAGCTTCTTGAAAATTTACGGGATGGTATAATCGACATTGAAATAGATTGTTCGAATAAAACTGTTTCAATATTTGACAATGCAACCGGTATAGAAACATCCAAAGTGCAACCTATTCTTAAAAATATTGCACAGTCAACAAAAGATAGAACGAAAAACAAAGGATTTAGAGGAATTGGCAGACTTGGTGGTTTGGCTTACTGTGATAAATTAATTTTTGAAACAAGTTTTAAAGGAGAACCGGTCAAGTCAACATTGATTTGGGACTCTCAAAAACTCAAATCAATTATTAACAACAGGGCTGAGAAAGAAGAAGCAACCTCAGTAATTGATTCTGTTACTGAATTTTCGACAGAAAAAGAAAGTGAAGATTCTCATTATTTTCGTGTGACACTGGAAAATGTCAGCAATAAGGCGATTTTGAATAAACATGATATTTACCAATATCTGACAATGGTTGCACCAGTACCTTTTGGTAAAGGTTTTATTTTTAAAGACATAATACTCGATAAAGCCAAAGAATTAAATTATGAAATTGATGAGTATCACATCTTCTTGAATAAAAGTCAAGTTTTTAAAGCATATACAACCAGCATTTATGAGGGTGACAACGGAAATAAGAAAAAGATTGATGAGATACATGATATCGAAACCTATGAAATTAGAAATTCAAAAAACTTATTGCTCGCTTGGGGGTGGTTTAGTATTTCTTCTTTAATAAAACAAATGCCTAAAATAAATACGGCAAGGAGTATTAGGCTTCGAAAAGGTAATATTCAAATCGGGCTGGAAAACACAATGGATAAATTGTTTAAAGATACCAGATGGTCAAAATATTATTTTGGAGAAGTTTATACTGTTAGCCCTGATTTAATTCCAAATGCAAGAAGAGATTACTTTCTCGAAACGCATGATTTAAAAGAATTTGAAAAATACTTAGCAATAAAATTTAATGAGTTGCAAAAGTTAAATTATTTCTCCTCTAATATCCGTAGCGAAAAAAGAAAAATTGACGAATTTGTTGCCTTTTCAGAAGAATTTGAAGAAAAAACAAATAAAGGTGGTTTTACCAATAATGAGGAAAAGAAAAAATATCAGGAGAAATTTGACTCGAAAAAGGAAAAAGCGATTTTAGCTGAGAAAGAACTGGGAAAATTTAAAGAATCAAATACCACTTCGTCACAAAACAAGATTTTCGAAAAAGTCATTGGCGAGCCTGAACAAAAAGTTGAAAAAGTTACTGTAAATGAAAACAATGGAAAAACTAAATTTTTAACAGATGATATTGCAAAGCTAAATAGAAAAGATAGAAAACTGGTTTCAAAAATTCTTTCGATAATTGATTCTGCGTTGACAAAAGAATTAGCAGAAAACCTCAAACACAAAATAGTAGAAGAGCTGAATAAATAGTTGCATGAAGAAGAAGAGAAATGTTCTTTTATTAGAACCTAATTATAAAAATAAATATCCTCCGATTGGGCTCATGAAACTGGCAACATATCACCGAATGTTAGGTGATAACGTTGTATTTTTCAAAGGAGAATTAAACGATTTTGTATTAAAAAATATAACATCCAATCTGGTTAGCAAACTAACAGAAATTGATGATACAATAATTTGGAATAAATATCTTGACAGAATATCTGAATATATCAGAACTGGTAAAAAAGAAATATCCGAAGACCTTATAAAACTGTCAAAATATGAATTGCTTATTTCTGGTTGGTTTGTTCATTTCAGGGACTTTTTTCGAAAAAAGGAATATCTAAAAAATCCCGAATGGGATAGAATCTGTATCACAACCCTTTTTACATTTCATTGGGAAATTACACTTGAAACAATTGAATTTGCTAAAAATCTCGTAAAAGATGTAAACGAACTTAAAATTGGTGGTGTGTTGGCAACTGTCTTATCCGAAGAAGTAGAAAAAGCTACGGGAATTAAAACACATAAAGGACTTTTGGATAAAGCTGGAATCCTGGACAAAAACAAAATTGTTATTGATGATTTGCCTTTAGATTATTCAATACTAGAGGAAATTGAATACAAATACCCTGAAAATAACGCATACTATGGATACATGACAAGAGGGTGCATTCGAAAATGTTCTTTTTGCGCTGTTCCGAAACTTGAGCCAAAATTTCAGAATTTTGTGCCTTTAAAAGAGCAAATAATATCTGCTTCAAAAAAATATGGGGAAAAACGAAATCTTCTTTTATTAGACAACAATGTCCTTGCTTCTGATTGTTTCTCAGATATTATTGAAGAAATCAAAGCAAGTGGTTTTTCAAAAACATCAAAATATATTGAGCCAAACCAACTTGATTTAGCAATTGCAAATTTAAAGTCAGGATATAATGACAGAGGATTTATAAATAAATCTCATCTTCTGCTGCATGATTTATTAAAAAGGTTGAAAGGTGAAAATCAGCAAAATCTTTATGATTTGATGGACTCCTTAAGTCTTTTAAAATTAGAAACGACAGCAAAGGAAAATATTTTAGCTGTTTATCCCGATATAAAGGAACTTTATGAAAAGTTCAGAAATAAAACTCCAAAACAGCGCTATGTTGATTTCAATCAGGGTGTAGATGCAAGGTTGATAGTGGAAGATGAATTAAAAATGAAACTGTTGAGTGAAATTCCAATCAGACCCTTGAGAATTGCATTTGACAGTATGAAATACGAGAAGGTATATGTTAAAGCAGTTGAACTTGCTGCCAAATATGGAATCAACAAACTTTCTAATTACCTGCTTTATAACGAAAAAGATAAACCAGTTGAACTTTATCAAAGATTAAAAATTAATGTGGAATTGTGCGATTCGCTTGGAATTGACATCTACTCATTCCCTATGAAATTTCATCCAATTAATGGAGAGAAATGGTTTGCAAATCGGCATTTCATTGGCAAATACTGGAATAGGAAATTTATTCGTGCTGTTCAAACCATTTTGAATGCAACAAAAGGAAAGATTGGAAAAGGTAAATCCTTTTTCTATGAGGCATTTGGCAAAGATGAAAGTGAATATTTCAAGCTACTTTATATGCCCGAGACTTATATTCTTTTCCGGTTCTTTTTTAAGAATAAAGGTTATACAGAAAAATGGTGGAATGAATTTAATGGCTTTTCTGAGGATGATTTAGACACAGCAAAATCAATAATTGAAAATAATGATTTTTCAGATATCGAAAATTTAGTTTGCTCAAACGAAGTTAAGGATTTCTTACAAAGACACTACTTAATAAGTAGAGATGATATAAATAATCCTAATTCTAAGATTTTCAAAGAAAAAGAAGAATACGACAATACGAAAAATAAGCAATAAGATATTTCCTAATTTAGCAATATGGATAAAATGGAGTTATCGAAATCGGACAACCAATTATTTGGTAAAATAGCAGGCTTGCTCAATGAAGCAAGAAAGTTTATTGTTAAAAATGTAAATCAAACAATTGTCCTTACATATTTTGAAATTGGCAAACTTATCGTTGAAGAAGAACAGGAAGGAAAAGAACGTGCTGAATACGGAAAGGCTGTTTTAAAGGAACTTTCGCAAAAACTTGCCGATGAATTTGGGAAAGGATATTCAGTTTACAATCTGGAAAGAATGCGGAATTTTTATCTTGTTTTCAGGAACCGAATTGCAGAAACTGAAAAATCCGCATCAGTGATGCGGAAATCTGATGAAGAGAAATCTGAATCACCGATGCGGAAAATTGAATCGCCTTTTATTTTAAGCTGGACACACTATCTTCAATTAATAAAAATAGAAAACGAAGAAGAACGAAGGTTCTATGAAATTGTAGCTGTAAACAACAACTGGTCGGTTCGGGAATTGGAAAGGCAATACGATTCATCGCTTTACGAGCGATTGGTTTTAAGTAGAGACAAAGAAGGAATTAAAGAACTGAGTAGAAAAGGTCAGGTTGTAACAAAGCCAATAGACACGATAAAAGAGCCTTACATTCTGGACTTTTTAGGACTTGAGGAAAAGGATAAATACACAGAATCAGACCTCGAAACAGCAATTATAAACAAACTAGAACATTTCTTAACGGAATTAGGAAAAGGCTTTTTGTTTGTTGGCAGACAACAAAGAATTACTATTGAAGACGAGCACTTTTATGTGGACTTGGTTTTTTATAATCGTCTGCTACAATGTTTTGTGCTAATTGACTTAAAAATCGGAAAGCTAAAACATCAGGACTTAGGTCAGATGCAAATGTATGTTAACTACTACGATGAATTCAAAAAGACTAAAGAAGAAAATCTCACAATTGGAATAGTGCTCTGCAAACAGAAAAATGAAACATTGGTGAGAATAACTTTGCCAAAAGAAAACCAACAAATCTTTGCAAGCAAGTACCAGACTGTTTTACCAAGTAAAGAGGAATTGAAACAATTGATAGAAAATAAAGAGTAAAAATGCCTGCCCAAAAGCCATACACATTTGCAATTCACACAAGTCTACGCAAAGACCAAAAATTGCAAAAGAGTATGTCTTGCTATCGCACGGACTGACAGATAATATGTAGCAAATTGAAAGTAAATTGACTGAAAGAATCAACACCAGGCGGTAACACGCGGTATAGTTAATAAGGGTTTCAGTGGTTTTCGGGGCTCAGTAACCCGCTCCAAAATTAGCTGTAACTTGACAGGAAAGAAGCCCGCAATCCCTTACTAACCATACCGCCACCGTTATTGGGTATTCCGGAACATAGTCGGCCACAAAAACCAGCCTGAAAAGGCCAAAATGA
>ENA-UOOK01000929-UOOK01000929.1-fermentation-metagenome-genome-assembly--contig:-NODE-929-length-39339-cov-12.867147_pt1 | contig 39339 bp, 33 predicted proteins | sample MGYA00245777_ERZ724023 | MGnify/ENA primary metagenome ERZ724023 (study PRJEB28704, sample SAMN03018312) | fermentation metagenome | biome: anthropogenic terrestrial biome; feature: soil; material...
CGGAAGTCCTAGACAAATATCTTCCATGGTCAGCTGAATTACCAGATCAGTGTAGGCTTAAAACAAAGCATATAAAATGCCTCAATAGATAGCATCTTCAGATTAGCATAGAAATATAATTCTGTCTATGACGCTGTCTTTTGAAGCACTTACAGAATACTCTGTAACGTTTAAACCATTTGCTTCGACACACCTCTCTGTGGATCGTAAAGCCTCAGTAGCAATTTAATTAATGTCGATTTTCCTGAACCATTATAGCCAACTAATGCAATCTTCTCATGCGGCTTAATTGCTAATGTTATCCCTTGCAGCACATCTTTCGTTTCATTTGGGTAATGGAACCAAACATTGTTGAAGCTTAACATTCCCGTATTCTCCGTCAGTAACTTATCTCCGCTGTTTTCATCCGTTATAGAACTAAAAGTACGGAATTTATCAATATAAATACTATAATCATTGAACTCGTTAACAAGTCTTGCTATTTCTCTCACATTGTTGCTCAGAGTCCATGCTGAATTTATCATACTAACGAAATCACCGACCGAAATCAACCCTTTTAAAACCAACCGCAGAACAAGACTTGTGACATAAAGAACATCAAAGAAAAGGGTACTCATATCTTCTAAATGTGAAAAAATCACGATAGGGGTAGAATACTTAGAGATAATACCGCGTATGTCATCTACCGCCTTTTTATAGTCATCAATCAGCATTCCAGATATATCATTCATACGGATTTCTTTTGCATAGTCACTTAGATAAAATAGCCTATCAGTGTAATCCATCTTTCGATCGTACACAAGCATCTCGTTCTTTCTTTTAAACAAAAGAGCATTTAGTTTCTTTCCGCCAAACACCGAGATAACCATTGAAGCAATCACTAGAATAAAGCAGAATGGGTCTATGATAAATATTAAATTTATTGTTAAGACAGTTGTTACTATGCTCTTTAACAAATTGGAAAGTGTTTCCAGTACCGCATAAATCTTCTTATCCATAGAAGTCATACTCAATATATATGCGTCATAGAAATTCGGATCATCAAAAGCAGACACTCCGATTGAAACGGCTTTATGTAACAATGTGACTTGTACATGTTTTTCTAGCTTAATTTTCGCAAGTGGTGTCATCAGAAAATTGCAGACATTGGACAGGATCAAATATGCTACATTCATCAGAGCAAAAATAATAAGTGTAGTAACAATTTTATTCAAGGATTCTTTAGCCTGCACTTGATTCGTAATTGTACGAATAAAATAGACACTGTTAATAAACTGTATAAAACCACTAATTACACCGAATAAGATGAACGAGATTGCATAAACCGGAGTTGTACTAAAGATTATTTTCAAGATGAAGAGATTGTTCCTGATCACTCCATTCTTTTTATTTAGGTGTTTCATCGCTGTATCCCCATTTCTGTTTTGAGAAAAGACGGTAAAAATAGCTTTTATTGTTTATTAGAGCCTCAAATGTTCCATCTTCAGCCACTTCACCATCAGCCAAATAAAGTATCCTATCTGCAGACATACAACTTCCCAAATGATGTGTTATGAAAATGACGGTTTTATCTCCGCAAAACTCATCTATTTTCTGATACAAATTATTTTCTACAATAGGATCAAGTGCGCTAGTCGGTTCATCCAAAATTAGAACAGGAGTGTTTTGAGCATATGCTCGAGCTATTGACAACCGTTGTTTTTGCCCTTCTGATAACACTAACCCATCATCCTGGAATTCTTTTGTCATTACTTTATCTTTTCTTTCAACAAATTCATCTAGCCCTGAAAACTTTAAAGCATTCTCAACCAGTTTACTGTCCACTTCACTATAATGATGCATTAATATGTTCTCAGACAGTGCTGCTGCAAATATCTTATAATCTTGAAAACAGACTCCAAAAATAGAGCGATATGAGGCCAAATCATACTCCTTGATGTCTATTCCATTCAGCAATATTCTTCCCTCGTCCGGATCATAAAGACGAAGTAATAACTTAATTAATGTTGTCTTTCCTGTACCATTATAGCCAACGATCGCATTTTTTTGATTTGCTTGAATTTCAAAACACACATGCTGAAGAGCTTTCTTCCGTCCGTCATATGAAAAGCTCACATTGTCAAATGTAAAAACGAGTCCATTACTCCTGTCAAACTTACGTTTTCCTGTGGATACCACTTTGGGCTTACGTTCCATAAATTTTCTAAAATTATCAATATATTGATTATTTTCTGAAAATGTTATAATTTGCATAGATATTCCGATTAGATTGTTCGCTAGTATTGCTATACTATTGACTGTAACTACGAAATCACCGAGTTCTATTGTATGATATACAATGATACGTACAAGCATATAGAGAACAACACCGAATGTAAGACACGCATAATTTAAATTATTGTTTACAATAGAGAGCAGCGTTATTTTTTTTCCGTATTTCTTTGTATTTGAAATTTTTTTATCTACCGCTGTGTCATAATCTCGCATCAGAACATCAAATATTCCATGAGTCCTTAGCTCAATTGCATATTCTTTATAATAGGCAACACGTTTTACATAATCAATTTTACGGTCTTCTGCCAGATTCTCCATATCAGATTGATATCTCATTTTTTTAATAACATTTCCAATCGTAAATGTAGAAATTATAGGTATAATCACAAACAAAAGTGCACCGATATCCAAAACAGCTGTTGTAAAAAATATTATCAGCGAAGAACATATCATGGAAATTAATATAGACACTCTGCCAAACGTTGAAACTACATTTCCTCTCGCTCCTGATAAAGCACGGGTATATTGCTCATAAAAATTAGGATCCTCATAAGCCGCTAAATCCATTGCAGCGGCCTTCTCGTACAACATAACACTAACATTTTGTGTTAATATCGGATCTGTTGCTGGCACAACGACTTTCTTATAATAGACAAAGAAAATTTGAAGTGTAATAAATACAACCGCAAATATACCCAACAGGATATGTATCTGCTGATCATCCACCTTCGTACTTAGCGCATTTAACAACAAACGAAGAAATACGACATTGTATATTGCCCAGCGACAAGAACCGAGCGTATCTTTTATAATAGACAGGACAGCCCTTTTAGGGCAAGCTAGATATACTAGCTTTAGTATGTAGATTGTATTCTTAATCTCATGCATTAGGCCTTTTTTATTATTTCTTTTCAGCGTTCTTCCATCCCCATTCTTCTATACTTTTCCTCACAGTCTATCATACTGTTTATAGACTTTAGGTTATCATAATTCAAATCTTCGTCATCGAATTCGATATTATACTCATCTTCAAGCTCTGTAACTACTTTTAGTATGGAAATCGAATCCATACCAAGAATTAATATATTCTCATTATCATCTATTTCGTTTGTAAGCGTCAAACTATAAGCGTCTTGGAATGCTTACCCACAAGTGTTATCCTTCTTATATCGATTGGAGTTAGTACAGTTGAAAAACTTGCACGAGTTTTACAAGTTTTTCAACTCATACACATCCATCAGGATTCTTTTTTTAGGAGGATTTCATATTTGACCGAAAAACATAAATATCAACTGCAACACTGGGAATCCCTCATCCAAGAGCGGATTAGTAGCGGCATGACGGTTACTGCCTGGTGCAGATCCAATGACCTTTCAAAGGACACCTACTACTACTGGCTTTCCAGAATACGAAAAGAGCATTATGAGGAAGCTGTTAAAACACTTTCATCCCCTGTTCAACAACAAACAGCCTTTGTAGAACTTCAGAGACCGAATCCAGTGTTAACCGAACCACAGAATCAAGTATCAAACGGAACAGCAGCGATCATCCGAAAAGGAGGGCTTCAAGTAGAAATACTGTCAAACGCATCTGCACCGCTTCTGAGACAACTGCTTGAGGCTATGCGCTATGTTTAGGCGTGATGTTCAGATTAACAAGGTAATCGTAGTGACAGGCTTATTCTCAGGATATTTTTATCCTCATCTTTTTGCAAAAATCTTTAATTATAAGGTGTCTCATTCTTAAGTATGAGGATAACAAGTTTTGTGCAATAATGAAATCACTATAAACTCCGAAGGGATGGTGATTTCATGGATTACAATGCAACTGTTGACATGGTAATGAATCTGCTGAAAGAAAAGGGGGTATGTTCCAGCAGTCAGAAATCTCATAAGGACTGCTACTTCTCTTTCGCACAGTTTCTGGAGCAAACGAAACAGGAGTACTCAGGCAAAGCAAGGGATAGCTGGCTGACATGGATGAAAGACAAATTTCCCAGACAAAGATGTATGGTATGGAACCCATATATTTATCAGCTTGAAGAAATGGATGCAATCGGGACAGTTTCGGACCGGCGCTTATACCTTAACCGGTCGAATTACGATAAGCTTCCATTTACATGGAAAAAAGATCTGGATAGTTATCTTGATGACTGCAGAAGCAGATATACAGCTCGTACATGGGAACTAACCCGCATTTATTGCTCTGAAGCACTACTGTTTCTCTTTGACATTGGAGTCATTGAGGCCAGAAAGATAACTTATAAGGTGATTACCGAATTCTTAGAAATGGACATGTATTGTTCTTCCGAGAATAAAACGGTCATTCTTAGTTATACTGCAAGGATGCTACGTTTCTTTAGCAAGAAACGGTTGTGCCCGGATGGCTTCGCATTGCTGCTTGACAGTCAGATTTATCCCCATGTCGGGAGACTGGAAGATTTTTCTACATCTAATATAAACAAGGTTTTGCAGACGCAGGAGAAAAGCAGTGAGTTCCCAGCTGATGAATTCCGGGAAACGATAGAGCCTTTCATAGAAACATTAACAAAGCATGGATATGTAGGGACAACACTGTATCTTGCCAGACATTCTCTGATGGCACTCTATCTGTTTTTGGACATCTATGCACTTGGTTATCATCCAGACATCATGTGGTCATGGTTTTTTGAAATCAGTAAAGACATGGGGCATTCACGATTTCACTGGCGCAGGATACTGAAATGTTATGAGGAGTACGCTTCTTTGGGCGATATCCTGCCGGATGGGAAATACAGTTATGCTCCAAGTTCGTTAGAATCACTGCCATCATGGTGCAGACAGGCAATAGAAGTATTTCTCGCACAGAAGAAACGGGAGTTCAGGGAAAATGTCAGCAAGTATCAGTATCCCTGCATCCGGTTCTGCCGTTTTCTGATCAGCTGTGGCTATGAAAGCTTTGAACAGCTTTCTCCCACCATCGTGAAGGAATTCTCTCGCCAGGATAAGCATGATACATTCCGGGGCAAATCCAGTTACTACACTATTGTAAGAGGGCTGCTCCGGTTTCTTGGAGAGAAGGGATACACGGCATATGAAACATTGCACAACTGTCTGTTTGCCGGAACAGCTCCTCAGGAACGGATCGTAGATATACTGACAGAGGGGCAACTTAGAAGGATATCTGAGTTCCGGCTGTCGCACCATGGACCGATTGAGCTACGGGATACTGCGATCGTCATGCTGGGAATAAAAATGGGGTTTAGGGCTTCTGATGTCCTCAATCTCCGCTTCAGAGACATCGACTGGAAAAAGCGTGAAGTTACTATTGTTATGAAGAAGACCAGAACGCAGATCACCCTGCCAATGCCTGTTGATGTTGGAAATGCGATCTTTTCTTATATCAGGACCGGCAGGCCGTCTTCAGATGACACACATATCTTTATCCGTTCAAAGGCTCCGTTCGGAAAACTGACTGGCAAAGTATGTACCAAGGCACTCTACCGGATCCTTCCTGAGCGGTGCGATATGAAAGGCGGTGGATTCCATGTGACACGCAGGACATTCGCTACAAATCTGTTGAGAAACCGGGTTGGGATAGATGATGTAATGGATGCTCTGGGACACCGGGATCCGACGAGTGTTATGAAATACTTGTTCCTTGATGAAGAAAGAAGCCGCAGTTGTGCATTATCCCTGGCAGAAGCCGGGATCTCTGTAAAAGGAGGGCTGGCATGAAGATATCAGGATATCAATATCAGAGCTGTTTCAGCACTTTCATTGAAGAGTTTATTCAGGAGAAAAAAGATGCCGGATTTGTTTACGAGTCAGAAGAATGGAAGTTGAAACATTTCGATGCATTCTGTGTGGATGAGGGGATAACAGAGCCTTTCCTTAGCAAAAAGCTCGTGGAAAAATGGGGGTCCATGAGGGATGGAGAAGAAATGGTCACCTGTTCAAGCCGGCTGTCTGTCCTCCGTCAACTGGGTCTATATATGACATCGCTGGGAATGGATGCCTATATTTCCCAGCGGTTCTACAAAAAAGCAAAAAAAGTCGTGCATATCCTGTCGGATGGCGAGATTGAAGCCTTTTTCAAGATAATTGATGAATACATTCCAGCAATACGTGTTCCGTTCTTTTACCGGCTGGCAATGGAGTATAGGGTAATCTTCCGTCTGATCTACTGCTGCGGCCTACGCATATCGGAAGCACGGACGTTGAAGAACGAAGATGTCGATCTGGCGAATGGAAGGATCCGGATACTGGAAGCGAAGGGACACAAGGACCGGCTTGTCTATCTAGCGGAGGACCTTGCAGAACTGCTCGGTGAGTATGCAGCAACAATGAAAGCCGTATATGATTGCCAGTCAGACTGGTTCTTTCCATCAAGGGATCCTGGAAAATGTCTTACCAACGGGACGATTGATAAACGGTTCAGAAAGAGCTGGGTTCAGACACCATTTGCTGAAAACTGTGACCGGGATCCGACAGTCCACTGTCTCCGGCATAGCTTTGTTGTAAAAAGGATGAATTTATGGATGGAGGAAGGTGTTCCATTAAAAGAAATACTTCCATTCCTAAGCAAGTATCTGGGGCACAGGAGCACCAATGAAACTTTCTATTATTACCATCAGATGGATTCTGCGTTCCGCATTGTGAGGAAACAGGATAAAACTTCGGCAAAGGTGATCCCGGAGGTGGCAGCTGATGAGTAGAAATAAGACCGAAAAGAAACTGTTTTTTTCAAAAACGCTGGATTTTCTGGACCGATATCTTCCAGATCAGGCAATGAAAAGCACAAATACCATTGAGACATACCGGGACGCATTGACAGTATTCAGAAGATATGTCACGGATACACTCCATCTGTCCATCCGGTCATTCGGATTTGAAGCCTGTACGCACGATCTTCTGCTTGATTACCTTGGGTTCCTGAATAAAAATGGAAATGCTGCTACGACCTGCAATAATAGACTTGCAGCTGTCAAGGCATACCTCTGGTATGCTGCAGACGGAGATATTTCACTACAATCAGTAGCATTGGCGGCATCGCATGTTCCATTTCTCAAGATACCAAAACTGACAAGGGAAATCATAGAGGAAGAAGATTTGTCCGCACTTTTATCTGCCCCTAAGAATACGAAGGCAGGAAAAAGAGATCAGATGCTTCTGATACTTTTGTATGATTCGGCTATTCGTGTATCAGAACTGTTGTCCCTTGATGTAAGATCTATAAATCTGAAAGCGGCAATCCCATATATACGAGTTTATGGCAAAGGTGATAAAGAGCGGATTGTTGCTATCACAGATATGACCGCAAGCCATCTGAAAGAATATATGAAGATTTACCATCCTTGTGATGAAGCAGAGTGCCCATTGATTTACACTGTCATAAAAGGACATAAGGATCGGATGTCCGTGGGAAATGTTGAACGGATCATAAAGAAATATGCAGAGCAGATACGTCCTGACCATCCAAATCTACCGAAAAGCTGCTACCCACATATGGTACGCAGAACGCGGGCCACAAACTTGTATCAGGATGGAACGGAACTGGAGCTGATTTCCAGGATACTTGGTCACTCATCTACGGAAACGACACGAATCTATGCGACTCCGTCGGTCGAAATGATGCGGAAGGCGATGGAAACTGGCAGACTGGCTACAGATGAAAAACAGGAGTGGCTGGATGACGAAGCTGAAATGGCTCGCCTGTGTGGATTACGGTGAAAATGTTATCCTCATCTTTTGGAGATAAATAAAAGCAGAAGTAGCATTTCAAAAAAAGATGAGGATAAAAATATCCTTAGAATAAGCCTGTTTATTCTAAGCTTAGGATAAACAGGCCGAACCGACATGCGCAGGGGAATAGACAGTCTCGTTTCTACTGTACGCCTGAACTATAATCTTGATCCTATCGATAAGGGAACCCTTTTTCTGTTTTGTGGTCTTAGAAAGAATAAGATCAAAGGTCTTATTTATGAGGGGGATGGCTTCACCCTTGCTACCAAACGGTTATCCAATGGATTCTATTCTTGGCCCAATACAACAGCAGAAGCCAGACAGTTGTCCTGGGAGGAATACGACCGGTTAATCAGTGGCTTTACTATCGACAGTTCCATAAAAGAATTACTGTGACGTGATTTCCTTGTGTTGAATCATGTCCTTTTCTTTATTAAAATAGGTATGTAATCTACAAAAACATGCCTGTTTTTCTTGCTTTTATCATAGGCATGTGATATAATTAGAACTAGGAAGGAGGTGTACAAATGTCTCTTGTAAAGAGCAAAGACAAACGCACCGGTATCACATATGTATATGAATCGGAATCCTATTGGGACAAAGAAAAGCAACAGCCGCGCGCCAGAAGAAAGCTGATTGGTAAGCTGGATGAAGCAACCGGAGAAATCATTCCGACGGACGGCAGAGGCCGTAAACGTAAGGATCAGAACCAAAAGGATGGCACTGACACCACACTAGCTCAGGATGCCAGACTAAAGGAACAGGCACGCCTGATCGAACAACTTAAATCCGAAAACCATTCTTTAAAAAAAGAAAAGGAACAGCTCTTAATAGAGCTTCACAACATCATTAGTAAATATGATCAGTAAACACCAAAGAGAGGAAGACCTATGACTACCGAAGATATGCGATATATCCAAAATGATGAACTGAATAAATCCAATGCTGAACTCTTGGAGCTCGTCGCAGTTCTTCGGAGGCAACTTATGGAGGAGCTTGGCTACCGCACCGAAAACAGCAATGCTCTTACAGCTATGGCCTTCGAATTCCAGAAAAACAAGCAGGAACTCGAAGTTCTCCGCAAAGAGAATAAGGAACTCAAGGAAGCCCTCACTCACATGACTGAAAAGGAGCAGCTAAAAACTAAGGATATATTTGGTCGTGGTACAGAGAAACTCTCTGATATCTTTGATGCTTCTATGATCCGTGAAGAACAGGATGAAGCTGAATGTGAAGTCATTGAACTGCCTGACCTTTTCGAGCCGGAATCCTCCGTAAATCAGAGAGAACCTTTCCATGCAGCCAGACATAAAGGTAAAAAGCAACCCGGTAAACGTGACGATGATCTGTCCAAGCTTCCCAAAGAGCAGAAATTTCTGATTAACTTTGAAGAACTTAACAGGCTCCATGGTGAAGGGAACTGGCGAATCGCATTCTGGCATTGTCATAGGACTATGGAACACAATCCTGCTGTAGCTTATGCTCTGGAAACATATACGCCTGTCATTTCTGTCGGGCTGGAACACAGTCTGGTTTCTATGCCCTACGAAACGGCATTATTGCCGAGGAGTTTTGCATCAGCATCTCTTGTTGCAGAGATTCTCTTCCAGAAATATTTTCTTGCTGTTCCCCTGTATCGTCAGGAAGAAGCTTTCGAATGTATGGGGGTGAATCTCTCCAGACAGACCATGTGCAACTGGGTACTGCGGTTTTCCTTCGAATATTTCGGTTCAATCTTTGACTACATGTATAAACTGCTCATGATGGTTTCTTACCATCAGTGTGATGAAACGACCCTTCGCGTAAACAAGGATGGGAGAAAACCAGGGAGCAAGAGCTACATCTGGGTTCACATCACCAGCGAACTGCTGAATACCCATCCAATCATCCTGTTCTGTTATGAACTGACACGTGGAACGGATCACCTCAGAAAGTTCTATAAGGACTTTGAAGGTTTCATTTCCAGTGATGCTTACTGCTCATACCAGGTACTGGAAAAAGAGAAGAAGGATGTCATCATAGTCTGCGGATGTATGGCACATATGCGCCGCCGCTTTGTGCAGTCTTTTGATTTGATTAACAAGTCAAATATGTCAATAGAAGCTATTGATCAACTGCCCGAGACACGGGCATTGACGTTAATTGGAAAAATCTATAATGCTGACGAACAGTTAAAGAATCTCTCCGCTGATAAAAGGAAGCTTCAAAGGGACTTTGCCGTCAGACCTCTTGTCAAAGAATATTTCAATTACATAGAGTCATTGGATACAGCTGATCCAACCATGACCAACCGACTAAAAGATGCTATTAACTATTCCTTGAACCAGAAGGAGCATCTATGCCGATTCCTGGAGGATGGAAATATTCCCATAGATAACTCGGCATCGGAACGAATCATCAAACCGTTTGTGATAGGGAGAAAAAATTTTCTGTTTTGTGACTCCATTGATGGTGCTAAAGCTACCGCCATCATGTACACCATAGTGGAAACCGCTCGGGCAAATGGTGCAAATGTTTACTATTACCTAAGATATGTACTGGAGGAAATGCCCCGGCACATGGATGATACAGACAGAAGTTTCATGGATGCCATGCTACCCTGGTCTGCAGAGTATCGAGAGTATGAAAGGATTCATACTTCATCACTCGATACGATACGTCGGCAGGATGAGTATTCATCACCGCCCAAAACACCACGGAAGAAAGAACGTGGTTATATCAAGTAACGCTCTGATGTTGCTTGATCTATTATAATGGAGGTAAGATCCTGGAAAACCTGGTGTTTCCCAGGACACTTGTCGTCTCTATAATCTCTTCTATTATATCAAATATAATATCAGATGCTAGACACCGAATATTTGACGCTTACTTTCGTTTATCGGCTTTTTTAATTCAACCAAATTATAAATGATTTCTCTTATGGTTTCTCTCACATTATTACTCCCCACACACAGATCCCCCTTCCTAAAGAATTCATATAAGATAAACTAATAGGTTAAATTTACATGTATTAGGATATAATTTAATACATTCTTTCGTTTATAAAGGCAACTAATGCATTCCGACATATATTTAGTTAAACATTAATAATAGTATTAACATCAACTTACAAATCATGAGTTATTCAGCTGTGATCTATAACCTGTAGGGATAAATATCATTCGTCTGCATCCCCACAATTATATTAAACTAACTCAAACTTACTTAATGTAAATTAACATTGGTCACTACAATAAAAAAGCTAGAGAATGAGTTACTTAGTGGAAAGCATGATTCTGCACATGAAAATGCTTACAAAAAATATTTTACCGTCAAGAAGACACCGGTACGGGGGATTCAGATAGAATCGATTGACAAGGCTATGGCAGCAGCTATTCTCTGGGTGGTCAGGCGGTAACTGTAAAGGGGAATAAAGCGACCCTGGCGGACGGTACCATCGGGGCTCTGCCACCAACTTGATGAAATGCATGCAAACGGCTGCCAGCTTCGGCATTCCCCTTGAGACAGCCGTCCGATGCGCGACCGTCAATCCCGCCAGGGAGATTGGAATCTACGGGGATGAATGAAACTATTGTGGCACAACGGATTGGAAACAGGGTGGATGAACTACCCCTCGTCTTAGCACACTAGCCTTCAATTTCTTTAATAAAGATTTGTAATAATATTCCTACTTGTTCTGGGGCTACTACAACCATAACCCCCTCTACTTGAGTGTTATAGAACTTATACCCATTTACTTCCCCTACTTCTTGATTTGAGTCCGGTGGACTAATCCCTTCCGACTCTTCAAAAATTTGTGCATTATTGACAAGATATATTTTCCCATCAAATTCAAGCTGTTCGGGGAAAATGTAATCGTATCTATTATAGCTTTGTGCACCTTTCAATACAATACTTTGATTAGTGTCAGTGTTTGCTAATGAGTATATTGCTCCAACAAGTTTGCTTGCTACATCCTCTTTCTGCACAGTACCAACATTAAGATATACTGCGCCACCCCAAATCCAACATATAGGAATAAAAATTTCACTGCCTACATTTTCATATGGCAGGGCATCACTTCCAACTGTTACAGGTATTTTGCCGGACTGATATTTATTGATATCAGCTTGTGGTAGTAATTGATCATTGATATTTGGTGGTACATCCTGATCGGGTAGCGGAATCGGCTGTTTTGAATGGGAATCGAATGGTATCAGTGGTTGACTTCCAGATAAATGGGCTATAGCTAACGCTACCAGTAAAAATACAATTACATTAAATACGATATAAACAATTTTGAATTTCTTTTGCTTAGCAAACATTTTTATCACCTCTACATATTAGACGTTAAGAATGAGAATTTTGTTTCACTCATATCTCCAATATTTATAAAAAGCAGAACGCCCTATATTAAATAAGGCGTTCTGCTTTGTGTTCTTGCCTATCGAGCTGCTTTCCATGTGCATTTAAAAGAATCAGAGTTCGTAATTGAACCAGGCTGACTCAGAATTGTTGTCCCTGAATCGTTATACATGGTGATTTTATCGTTGTTATAATCTCCGACTTTGCGCCAAGTGTTATTAGCATTTGTAGTGAACTGGCAGGTTTTCAATGTAATTGTCCCATAATTGCAGAGAGGCATATATGCGCCATTATATGGTCGTTCAACAATCCACTCTGCGGTAGTCCCATCATAGAAAATATCGGAAGGGACATTGTCAATGTACATCGCTTGGCTCTTTCCCGTCGAGTTATTAGCAATGTAATATTCAAAGCGGTTATTGGCCCTCTGGAAAGAGATATATACGTGAATACTGTTACCCGCGTTAATGGATAAACTGTCGATATACGTCATGGGATAATTAGTCTCCTCAGATGAGTTATTTAGGTATTCATACCAAGCTTTATGGCTGCTTGTCCCAAACTGCACGGTGCCAGCTTGCACCAATTTGGCAACACCAAATGCATCTGGATAGCCACCTATGCCAACCCACTCACATGATGCAGCGCCAGAGACTGCAGATGTAATTGTGGGTTCAGTATAGTCCATTTGCACCTGTGTGTAAATAGAATCCGACACAGAGTAACCAGACCAATTTCTCGAAATCGAAGAAGATATTGATCTAGTTTCCGGGGTCTGCTGAGTTTCCTGTGTCTGTTTTTTCCCAATTGAAATAACCGGTATGGGTGTCTCTGTATAGTTCTCGATGAGAGCCAGCCATGTGTTCATAGCTTCTGCTTCCCTAGTTACCGGCCGCCGTGGGAAACAATAGGTCTCCAGTTGTTCGTCCGTCGCAGTTATTGGGTTAAACCCAGCAGGTGGAACGGGGTAGTGATGCTCAATTCCTCTAACGAGGTATGTATATATGTGCCCGCCATCAGGGAGTTCCTCGACCCGTTCGCAGGTCAACCTCTCGGCATCAACTCCGTCTCTCTGGGCCGCTGATGCATTGACAATGGTAGCCGATGTCAGCATTAACAGCGCCATCGCCATCGCTATAAGTTTTTTCACGACTTATCCCTCCTTGTATGATTAATAATGGTGTAGTCGATAAGGACTACGAGTTAATAGTTACCAAAGCTAATCTAAATGGATAACCGAAGGAGAGGCTTCCCTCCCCATCAGAGGTTACAATAAATAAATTATATCCACTATGTTGGAGGCTTCCTAATGCACCAGCCCTAACATTGATGCATAATCACCAAGGCAGGATTATCGATGTACCTTCCTTGGAAACCAACTACCGCTGGCAAAACCTCAAAAATAGTCTGTTAATCATCAGGCTTTACATTGATACCTACCAGGCATACCAAGGGCATCTGGATACGATCCTGTCAGCACTCCACAAGTCCGTGGACAAACCGGACAACCTGAAGGGGGAAACCGGTCTATGACCAGATCCGCCTCCTTCAGTCACTGCGGTGCATTGGTTTCCTCAGAGCTGTTGGGTCGTTACCATATTGTGGAATTAACCCAATTATAACCATTTTATTTAATAAATTCAAGTGATTTTTGTCAATTGCCACGTTCATTTCATCAAATGTGAATCAAATATGAATCAGAAAATTAGTGCCTGCTGATTAAACCGCTTCCAGTTCTAAATCAGCAGATTTTAATCTTAAAACTCGTATCAGCAAAGTAAGTGCAGAAAGTATTCGCGCTTGAATCTTGAAAAGATTCGTCACGAATACAGATAATGCGATAGAAGTAAGTGTGGTCTCTTCCAGTTTTGTTCGGATAAGCCCCATTCCATAGCAACGTTTGCTTAAGCTAAACGTTCTTTCAATTTCTATTCTATCTGTATTATCCTGATATTCTACCTTTTTATCTGCCTTTGCTGTTTCGCTTGGCCTTCCAAGCTTTGGACCTGATAGCCTGATTCCATGCAGCTTACAGAAGCTACGGTTATCTCTGGTCCGATATATTTGATCTGCAAGCACTCGTTCCGGATAGTAACCAGTTCGTTCCCTGAAACGGTTGATGGCATCTGTCAACACTGTGCTTTCATTATAAGCATCATAGGATATTTTCTCTATCCGGCCATAGCCGTTTTCATCCAGGCTTAGATCAAACTTGGCACCAAATTCAACAGGTGTTTTGGTTTTACCCCTTACAATTGGTCGTAACCATGGCTGGCTGATGCTTACAATACGGTCAGTGACACTATGCACTTTGTTTTGATACATATAATTCTGTTGCTCATACAGCTTATAAATGGTCAACAGTAGAGAAATTTCTTTCATACTGGGAGCATAACCCCCAGACATGAAACCTTCCAGGTATTTGATGTCACGCCTAATATAAGCAAGCTGTTTGCAGATAGTAGCACGGATTTTCTTTGTGCTGCGTTTCTTGGTTTTTGCAAGTGCAAGGTAATTCTTTCTTGCCTGCCGACGGTACATAATTGGTCTTATAAGGCCGTAGGTTTTACAAAAACGAATGATGGTTGTTTCGAGTATTTCCCTTGCTTCATTCAGCAGGGAGAAATCCTGCGGGTAGCGGATATTTGATGGAGCGCAGGTGGCGTCCAGCATAAGAGTTCCCCTATTCTCGGAGACTTTGGAGTTATCTGGTTTAGCAGTTCCACCACCGGATGCCGGTGGTGTATTGTTATCATCTTTGCCATTTGATTTGGATGCCTTTTCTTTCGTGGTTGCCAATATATATTCATTTGCTTCCATGATGATGTCCGGCTTCAGACATTTACGAAACAGCACCAATGTACTTGCATCAACCATAAATCACCTTATAGTACAAAACTAATTGCTCCATATTAACTAAATTTATTTTTCTCTATTTTTTCCTTTACTAGTTGCTCATGATAAAAATAGTTAATATATTTGATCCCCTTTTCCCGGCAATAATCTTCTATCTCGAGCGCCAGAGCTTCCCAATAATCCTTCTGTCCCTTGACATAGATTGCCTGATAGGCAGAGGCATATTCCGGATATTTTTCAAAAACATAATCTAATATTACCTTCTTATAGCTTCCCCGCAAGTTCAGATTCTCGAACCAATATTCCTCTACAAATTCGTTCGTGGCTTCTATAATGCTTATAAAGTCCGTGATATATGGAAAAATCGGTGATATGAACAATACGGTATAAATTCCCTGATGATGCAGTTCCTTTAGCGTAGCAATCCGATCCGCAATACTGGAGGCATGGTCCATATCCTTTCTGAACTTCTCATCCAGAGTATTGATCGACATAGCGACCTTCAGATCCTTGAACTTTTTTAACAAATCAATATCCCGTAAGACCAGCTTGGACTTTGTTGCAATACCCACAGAGCAGTCAGCATCCACTAACTGCTCTATGATATCTCTGGTCACTCTGTACTTTTCTTCATACATATTATAGCAATCGGTTACGGAGGAGAGAATAACATTTTTATTAACCAACCGCTTCAAATTAATTGGCTTCTTACAGACTTTCACATCAAGAAAGGTTCCCCATTCCTCCGTATGTCCGGTGAATCTTTTCATAAAGCAGGCGTAGCAATATTTACAGGCATGAGAACATCCGATATATGGATTGATTACATAATCACTTGCCGGTAAATTTGACTTTGTTAAATAATCTTTTACCTCTATGACATTCACTTTCATCTCTTGCTTTCTCCTCCTTAAATTATTGTTCCGAATCGCGCTTTTTTCGTTACTATTCACACCCACAATAAAGTCTATAACATAATAAAAGCGTAGTGAGCATATGCAAGTTTACTTGCAATATGCGATCGGAGCTAAAGATCATGAACATGTTTTTTGTTCATGATATAATAAAATGGAATGTTTCACGTGAAACATTCCATTTTTTATTGTTTGTAATCAAAGGATGAAGTAATTTTACATTATTCTGCATGTTCCTTGCCAATACTAATTATAGAGCCATCTATTTATAAAAAATTTTAAAATCTTTCTTATTTTACTACTATTAAAATATATCTACTAAATTATTTTTTATCGCATATACTGCAGCTTGCGTTCTATCTGAAACATTTATTTTCTTGAATATATTGGAAACATGATTTTTCACTGTTTTTTCACTGATTGCCAACGTATAGGCTATTTCTTTATTAAATAGTCCTTCTGCGAGTAGCTTCAGCACTTCAATTTCCCGTTTTGTTAAACTGTCATCAAAATTTACTGCAACACTATTTTTTTCTTCCTGTCGTTCTTTTAATACCGGCGTTAATTCCGGTTGTATAAAGGTTTCACCATTATATACACAATAAATTGCTTTCTTTAATAATGCAGATTCGGAATCCTTTAATACATACCCATCTACACCAATGTCAACTGCCTTTGCTAAATATTCCACTTCGTTATGAATCGTAAGGATTAATACTTTTACATTTGCCTTTTTTTCACGCAAATGTTTTAAAACCTGTAAACCATTCATATTAGGCATATTGATATCCAACAGAAGCACATCCGTTTGTTTTTTCTTTAACATATCAATGCATTGCATTCCATCATCGGCTTCTGCATTAACAACAATATCTCCATCTAATTCTAATAATTGTTTTAATCCTTCTCTGACCATATGGTGATCATCTGCAATCATTATATTAATTGGTTTATTCATGCTTATCCCCCTTGTATATTGATATAGGCACAGAAACATTAATTAATGTACCTTTTCCTTTTTCTGATTGTAATTGTAATATTCCAGATAACAAAGCAATTCTTTCCTTCATTATCGGTAAACCAAAATTGGATTGATGATTTTCATCATTCAAGATATTTTTATCAAATCCAATTCCATTATCCTTTATCGATACTTCAATATTATTCTCGTTATAACAAATTTTAATTTCAATTAGAGTAGCGTTCGCATGTTTGATAACGTTATAACATGCTTCCTTAATTATCCGAAATATCGTTGTATTAATTATAGGGATTACATTTTTAACTTCCTCATTATGATAGAACTTAATGTCGATAGCATTCTCGTTTGCCAATTTTTTTGTAAATTGTTCAACCGTAAGAATCAATCCTAGATCACATAAGGTCATTGGTTTCAAATTAAAAATTATATTTCTCATATCATTAATAATTGATTTAATCGTATTAGACATTGTACTTAATTCTAATTTTGCCCGTACTTTATCCATATCGATCAATTTAATGCACAATTCCGTTTTATGTACTAAACTAGTTAGATTCTGAACCGTTGAATCATGTAGATCTTCGGCTATTCGCTGTCTTTCTTTCTCCTGGGCTTCGAGGATATTCAACCCCATATCCCTATTCGTCTTATCAATTAATTTCTCCATAAGAAAACTGATACAATTTGATGTTTCCTCCAAATCTCTCTTTTTCTGTAATAGGTTTAATTGATCAATATCTGATTTTTCAATATTTTCCTTAATCAGATTAATTTCTGTATTAATACTTTCTTCCTCATCGTAGCTCTTATTATAGATCGGTGAAAACAAATCCAAATTTGGCACGGCATTCTTTTCTTTTTCCGATAATACGTTTTGTTTTTCTTGTAAAAGAATCGTGTTATTCTTTTGAATTGACTTGATTGCATTTATTTCGTCTTCACATTCTGAAAAGAGTTTCAATAGAAACTCTTTTGCATTTTTATAACTTTCAATAATATTTTTCATATTGTTGTCTTGCATGGCGAATGCTTCCTTTCAATGTCCCGGCAACAATTCTTTATAGAAATGGGATATATTTATATGAATAAAAATTAAAATAATTAAATATTTACATAAAAACCATACCTACATCATATAACAAATTTTGTTATTTTTAAAGTATAAAATTTGACAAATTTTGATTATTTTATTATCATTTTCTACATTTTATTTAAATTTTCATTCGTTATCTTATTAAATTTCATTATAGAAATATTAAAATCATACCGAATAACAAAAATCAATCCATATTAAAACGGATTATCCTACAATTTTCTACGTTGATTCTACATATTCTTCTTCCTACAGCCGGTTGAATACCACTCTTCTTTTAAAACCATTTCGAGAATGGAACTAGAATCTTCCTCTAAATCTCGAAAACCAAATCTTTGAAAGAATTTGTTTTTTTCTTTCTTTGTTTTTAAATATACGGTCTTTATCCCTGCCTGAAAAGCCTTTGCCAGAAGCATTCGAACTGCAAAATCGCCATATTCTTTTCCTCGGGCTTCTTTCAAAACAGCAATAAGGCCCATGCAGCACCGCGTACCATCTATCGTAATTCTTCCGGTCGCAACTGCTTTTTCTTTCTCCATTCCTTCATATACCAAAACATGGATGGCTTTGTTATCAAATTCATCAAATACCTCCTGCTCCGGTAATTTTACTTCATCAATCAATACTTTTCTTCGAATACGATATACTTCTGCTAAATCATCCTGACCGGACAGCAGCTTTCCCTGGATTAACATCGCTGATTTCTCCTACTCTTATTATCTATCGTAGTTCTCTAATTATAATGTTTGTTTGTTCTTTACAGCGGTTCCCTGGATGGTTTTCCCGCCGTTCTCGGGTACTTTTTCGGCGTTGCCACTATTTTTTTGATGGTAATTAAGGTTCTGTCCACCGTAGAATCCGGTAAATTAAATTCCAAAACATTTTCTATCTTACCTCCTAGAAGCTTGATCGCATTTTGCGCAGAATTCATTTCATCGGATGCTTTTCCTGATTTATAAGAGATAAAACATCCATCCTGCTTAACAAAAGGAATGCAGTACTCGGAGAGTGAGGATAGATTGGCAACTGCCCGTGAAACACATAAATCAAATTGCTCGCGATATTCCGGATTTTTTCCGTAATCCTCCGCACGTCCATGGATGGTTCTGATTTCCTTTAGATTCAATCGATGAATGACTTCATTCAAGAAATTAATTCTTTTATTTAAGGAATCTAATAATACTATTTTAGTTTCGGGAAAAGCAATTTTTATAGGAATCCCCGGAAACCCGGCACCTGTACCAACGTCAATAATTGTTTTATTCTTCGGGCATATTGCTTTTACAATAGTTAAGCTATCTATAAAATGCTTTTGAATCACGTCTTCTAGGTCTGTAATTGCCGTAAGATTCATTACTTTATTCCATTCGATAAGTAATTCATAGTATTGAACAAATTGCTGTTTTTGGTTATCTGACAACTCTATATCTAACGATTTTAAACCATCTTCAAATTTAGCAATTGTAAGCTGAAACTTACTTTCCATTCCATATTACTCCTCTTTAATTGTTTTATTCGAGTGATGCTGTGATAAATATATCATCAAAACAGAGATATCCGATGGAGATACGCCTGAGATTCTGGATGCCTGACCGATGGAGATTGGCCGAAACATTTGAAGCTTCTGTCTGGCTTCTTTTCGTAAGCTCGTTACATCATCATAATTTATACTCTCCGGAATGTGTTTATTTTCAAGCTTTTTAAACTGCTCTACCTGGTGCAGCTGTCTCTTTATATAACCCTCATACTTAATATTAATATTTACCTGTTCAATGACATCCGCCGGTAATTTGGGACGTTTGGAATCAATAGCTTCTAATAGCTCATAGCTTAATTCTGGACGGCGGATTAAATCCGCTAAGCTTACCGCTGTATTTAATGGTGTGCTTTGCAGCTTCTTCAATAACTCCTGAACTTCTTTATTTGCTCCGATCATTAAATTATTTAACCGTTCGATTTCTTCTTCTATTTGTCTTTCCTTTTGCAAAAGTCTCTGATATCTTTCCTCATCGACTAATCCAATCTCATAACCCTTTTTTGTTAAACGAAGGTCTGCATTATCCTGTCTTAAGATCAGACGATATTCTGCCCTTGATGTCATCATACGATATGGTTCATGGGTTTCTTTTGTGACCAGATCATCAATTAAGACGCCGATGTAAGCCTCGGAACGATCTAATATCAGCGGCTCTTTGCCGAGTATCTTCCTTGCCGCATTAATCCCTGCAATTAATCCCTGTGCAGCCGCCTCTTCATATCCCGAGCTTCCGTTAAACTGGCCGCCGCTAAACAGTCCTTCGATCTTTTTAAATTCAAGAGTTGGCTTTAACTGCATTGGATTAATACAATCATATTCGATGGCATAGGCATTTTTAACAATCTGTACCTTTTCCATACCGGGAACAGAACGATAGATCTGTATTTGAACATCCTCAGGAAGGGAAGTTGACATTCCGGCTACATACATTTCATTTGTGTAGTTACCCTCCGGCTCAATAAAAACCTGATGTCTGTCTTTATCAGCAAACTTTACCACCTTATCTTCAATCGAAGGGCAATATCTTGGACCGGTTCCTACGATATATCCGGAATAAAGAGGGGAACGATCCAGATTAGCACGAATGATATCATGTGTCTTCGGCGTGGTATAAGTTAACCAGCAGGGCACCTGCTCTTTCTGAATTTCTTCCGGTTCTGTTGCAAAGGAAAATGGGACAATCCTCTCATCCCCCGGCTGCTCTTCCATTTTGGAAAAGTCAATGGTACGTTTATCCACTCTTGCCGGTGTTCCAGTCTTAAATCGATACATTTCTATTCCTAAAGATTTTAAAGATTCCGTAAGATAATTTGCAGCCATCAGTCCGTTCGGCCCGGTATAGGTTACGGTATCTCCATAGATGCACCTTGCTTTTAAATAAGTCCCGGTACATAAAATAACTGCTTTACATGGATATATCCCGCCGGAATAGGTTTTTACACCGGTTATCTTATTCTCTTTCGTAAGAATCTCAGTTACCTCTGCTTGTTTTAAAGTCAAATTTGGTGTATTTTCCAATACCTTACGCATAGAGTCGGTATATTCCTGCTTATCCGCCTGTGCCCGGAGGGAATGAACCGCCGGACCTTTTGATACATTTAACATTTTCGACTGAATAAACGTTTTATCGATATTCTTTCCCATCTCTCCGCCCAAAGCATCGATCTCTCGAACCAAATGCCCTTTGGATGTTCCCCCGATATTTGGATTGCATGCCATTAATGCAACACTTTCCATACTGATTGTAAACATAATTGTATTTAATGAAAGTCTGGCACAAGCCAAAGCTGCTTCACAGCCAGCATGTCCGGCTCCTACAACTACAACATCATAACTTTCATATACATGAGCCATATCTTACCCCATTCCCTTTCTATCCAAAAGCAGTATATAATAAAAAGTTTGCCTTGGCAGTAACATAAATGATATTTAAGTCTAATCTTAATATGAGTGTCATAAGCCATTTTAAGGTTTTGGTATGAATAGGACCTTATATTTACTAATGTCAATTGTTTTTATATGACTTATGACACTCCAATCTATATTCCTTAAAAAACTATATAATAAACAAAAATAATAATCAATAACAAATGATAAAATTACATTATATTACATTAAATTAATGTGACTTCGCAGCCATGACAAATCGGAAAACAGTATCTTTCGCTATTTTCCCATACAGAACTCCTTAAAAATCATATTAACCAAATCTTCTTCCACATTTTCGCCGATAATTCTTCCCAGGGCTTCGTAGGCACTCATCAAATCAATACTGTAAAAATCCTCCGGCATCCCATTTTGCGCACTTTCTTTTACCAAACGAAGGCTTTCTAATGCATGAATTAATTCTTCCCGGTGCCGTTCATTTGTTATATAGATATCCTCATGCTGGGACAGCTCTCCTTGGAAGAACATATCTTTCACTTGCTTCACAAGCTCCTCCATACCGGTATTCTGCTTTGCCGAAAACGGTATTATCGGATAATTTGCTTTGGATTCTAACTCTTCCTGTAAAACAGCAGACTCCAAATCCGATTTATTTAACAGAATGATTGCCTTCTTCTCTTTGATCAGTTGTAAAATCTCCTCATCATTTTCATCCAACTCTGTGGAAGAATCGATAACACATAGAATAAGATCCGCATCTGAGACAAATTCTAATGCTTTCCTGACACCCATTTTTTCAATAATATCATCCGTTCTGCGAATTCCGGCGGTATCAATAATATTCAGCGTAATGCCATCTAAATTAATGGTTTCTTCTAACGTATCCCGGGTTGTACCAGCTATTTCCGTAACAATCGCACGTTCCTCACCAACCAGCCGGTTTAATAAACTGGATTTACCGGCATTGGGTTTTCCAATAATTACGGTCTTGATTCCTTCCTTTATAATCTTTCCGTTCTTTGACTCCTTAATTAACTTCTCAATAACAGCACTTTCCTTCTCCAGGTTTTCTAATAGTGTCTGATCAAATCCGTCCAAACTAATATGCTCAGGATCATCCAGTGCAGCCTCGATAAAAGCGATATCTCTAAGAATGGTATCTCTTAGCTTCTTAATGATTTCGTATTCGCCGCCGCGTAACTGCTTAATCGAATTTTTTAATGCCAGCTCATTTTTTGCCTGAATAATATCGCTGATTGCCTCCGCCTGTGATAAATCAATTCTTCCATTTAAAAATGCCCGTTTTGTAAATTCGCCCGGCTCCGCAATCCTGGCGCCATTTTTCAATACAGTCTCCAATATTTTTCTTGTTACGATGATACCGCCATGGCAGTCAATCTCTACAACATCCTCCCTGGTGTAGGTAGAAGGTGCTTTCATGATAACTACCATAACTTCATCAATCACTTCATCCTTGTCAATAATATAACCATAGTGGATCGTATGGCTTTTCTCTTTTGATAATACCTTATCTCCGTTTTTTGACCGGTAAATTCGGTCAATAACCGATAAAGCATCCTCACCGCTTATTCGAATAATACTGATTCCTGCATTGCTCAGGCCGGTAGCAATGGCAGCTATGGTATCTGTTTTCACAACGATTTCCTCCGTTTATATTTTTCACCGAAACATTTAATAAAAGGGTGCCGAAAAGTATACTCTACTTTTCAGACACCCCTCTTTTAACATTCAAAAACGAACTTAAGCATTTTCAGTAGAAACTGCTTTTTCTTTGCTCTCTTTATATTCTTTGTAATCCTTGCGGTAATCTCGGCTGTAATTTTTATTATAATTCTTGTTGTTCTTATTATAGTTATATTTACCGGTATATTTTGAATCGTTATATGTCTTTTTCAGGTTGATTACTACCTTACGATAAGGTTCTTCCCCCTCCGAATATGTTTCAACATACTTATCATTCTGCAATGCAGAATGTATAATCCTTCTTTCATAAGGATTCATCGGCTCTAAGGACACCGGTTTTCTGGTCCTCTTGACCTTATAAGCAATATTTTTGGCTAGATTCTCCAGCGTCTCTTTTCTTCTTGCCCTGTAGTTTTCCGTATCAAGCTTAATTTTTATATATTCATCGTTATTCTTATTCACTACCAAACTAACCAGATACTGAAGGGAATCCAGGGTTTGTCCTCTTTTTCCGATGAGAACTCCCATTTCATCTCCCTTTATATTAATATCTAACGTAGTATTTATCTCATCATACGAAAGATCAATCTCTGCTTGAATCCCCATAGCAGAAAATACATCGGATAAGAATTTCTTTGCTTTACTTTCCATGGTGATCTTTTCTCTAACTCGTATTTTTGCCGGTTTTCCGAACATCCCCAGGAATCCGCTTGTTTCTTTCTCAATCACTTCATACTCTAAGTTTTCCGCTGTCGTTCCAAGGTCAATCATTGCATTTGTTAGAGCCTCATCCACTGTTTTTGCAGTAAATTCTCTCCACTCCATATCTATTTATCCCCCTTTTCAACATTTCTGTTCTTGAGAAGATTTGCTATCTCGGAAATACTGGTAGGATTATGGGGTTCTGATTTACCATTGGAAGTATCATTTTGATTCATGCTATTTATATTTTCAGAATCTCTTTTCTTCTCAATAACAGGGTTATTAATTGATTTCGTTTGCTTTTTTGCCAACTCTTGTAAAGATGCCGTAGTTGAGGAAGATTTCTTGCTCTTTTTCTTAGCTGCTTTTTCAACATTCTTCTCTATAAGCTCATCAACATCAACTTTATCCAGATATTTGTTGATTAATGCTTGTTGAATTATGGTAAATACACTACTGGCAATCATGTAGAGACCAACACCAATTGGTAAAGTAATACAAAAGACACCTGACATAATCGGCATCATGATATTCATCGATTTCATAGCAGCTGAAGACTGGTTATCTTTACTACTGGTCTGATCTGTCATTTGTTTTCCCTGGAAAAATTGCAAAGCCATTGCAATAATCGGAATTAAAATATTAGGAAAACCCAATCCAGGAACATTTGTAATATTTAAACCAAAAAAATTATTTACTTTTAAAATATCAGGTACAATTTGACTTAACATAGAAGCCATCTGAGGAAGCTTTGTCTCTAATAAACTCCATTGATCCGTGCCGAATTTTGCTAACACATCAATAATTTTATTTGTATTCGATAAATCAGCAGCATTTACAGGTAAACCTTTTGAAATTTCAACCAGTACATTTTCAAAACCCGGAATTGTAGCCAGTTGTGTTGCAATGGTGTCATACATTGCCTTTACATTCGTAACATAAGCTGGAATACGGTTAATCACCGCATATAATGCAAACATAATAGGAAGAGTAATCAGCATTGGTAAACAACCCGAGGTAGGACTTGCTCCATATTTCCGATATACAGCTTGCGTTTCTGCCTGCTGTCTTCTTAAAGAATCTTCATCCTTCTTGCCTTTATATTTTGCTTGAATCTTCTGTAATTCCGGATTCATTCTTGAAGAAAGTTTTGTAAATCTTTGCTGCTTTATTGTTAATGGTATCATTAACATCTTGGTAATAAATGTAAATACAATAATGGATAACGCAATGTTTTGTATACCAAATAAATGGAAAAACTCATAAATTCCATTCATAATCAAGCCGAGTAAGCTTGCTATCGGGCCCAGAAACCCACCGCTTTTTGTTAAAAACGCAACCACCAATTAATTTTCCTCCTTAAAACCTCTGTCCGCTTAGCCGGATTAACAGGACTTTTCTGTTCGAATGTCGTACCGGATAAATTACTATTTTTTCTGTCCTGTTTTATGGAACCGGGTCATATCCACCTTCATGAAAAGGATGACACCTTAATATTCTTCTTATGGCTAAATAAACTCCTTTAAATAAACCATATTTTTCCAGCGCTTGAATCGCATATAAAGAGCAGGTAGGTGTATAGATACAACTTGATGTTCTTTTTAGTGGTGAAATATATTTTTGATAAAACCGAATCATAGCAATCAGCATTTTCTTTATAAACACTTCTATACCTCTACCATATAGCTCTCTATCTAATCGGATATTTCTATTTTCTTATCAATTTTGTGGAGCATAATCAAATGTAACAAAGCACTTTCAATTTCACTATAAGTTTTACCTTTTGCTCCAACTCTGGCTACAACAATAATATCTAGCCCATTTCTGATTTTATCTTCAGATAAACGATAACTTTCTCGTATCAATCTAGTTACCCTGTGTCTTACAACACTATTTCCAACTTTTTTACTTACCGATATTCCCAACCTGTTTTCATCTAAGTCGTTTTTCTTAACATACATGACTAAATATTTATTTGCAAACGACTTACCGGTACGGTAGATTTCTCTAAAATCATTATTTTTTTTAAGCGATTGTGTCAACTTCATCATTTACCTGTTCAATATTAATGATAGAAGAAAAGGTCACATAATTGCGACCTAAGCAGATAATACTTTTCTTCCTTTTGCTCTTCTTGCAGATAACACTTTTCTGCCATTGGCTGTTCTCATTCTTTTTCTAAATCCATGCTCCCTGGATCTGGATCTCTTTTTCGGTTGGAATGTCATTTTCATAACTATACACCTCCTTTAAACTGCACTGCTACTTAAAAGTTAGCAAATTTAACCTATTCTATTTTCATTTTGGAATATCATGTCTATTATATTCGCAATCCTCTTTCCCGTCAAGTATATATTTTGTTCCAAATTTCGTTATTTTATCATAGTTATACAAGGGTACTAACCAGAGATATACAGCCAAATTTATTATTTAACTGTTACTGTTCACACCCCGGCAAAGTCTATCCTATGATTTCGACAAATGTATCTGATAAGGAGTATTTGCATTCGTCGGTACTTTGGCTCCGTATTTTGGAGCCTTATGTACCGCTACGTAATGCAACTAAGCGAAAGCGTCTCCGAATCGGATACATTTGTCGAAATCATAACATGGTATACATGTCGAGTGTGAATAGTAACACTTTACTCCCTTTGTATATTTTCCACATTATCCATGTGGATGGTATTTCTTCATATTATATAGTGTTATTTTAAAAATTGTTGATAAAAATGATTCTTCGGTGGATAATTTGTTGGATTGATTCTTTTTTTCCTCTGTTTTTTCCAGTTTTATAAACAATTCAAGGATGTTCATGGTGTGGGTTTTATTATCAACCCTTCCACATTCCTTTGCAAGCAGTTGTTGAAAAAATAAGAATGCCAGAATTACCATTGAAAATTTAGTGGAATTGTTATAATATATATTCATGTGAGTATTTATGGAGGCAATAATGAAAAATTTAATTCAATCAAAATGGGATGATATCTTAGAATATTTGGTAAAGGAATATGGCATCACCGAAGTGTCATATAATACCTGGCTGCGCCCTCTTAAGGTGTATGATGTAACGGATCATGTCATTACGATTTTAATTAATGATGAGCGTATCGGTCCTCCAAGTATAAATATAATTAAGAATAAGTACGAGATTTTATTAAAAGTATCCATAGAAGAGATTATGAATGAAGCATATGATGTAAAGTTCGTTCTTGCAAGCCAGATTAATTCCTCTATAAAAACGGAAAAGCCTGCTATGACCAGAAACCAAAGCACTGTTTCTACTTTTTTGAATCCTCGCTATACTTTTGATACCTTTGTTGTCGGCGGAAATAACGAATTTGCAAGAGCTGCTTCTTTGGCGGTTGCAGAAAATCCGGGAGAAATCTATAACCCTCTATTTATCTATGGCGGAGTTGGACTTGGAAAAACTCACCTGATGCATTCGATTGCTCATTTTGTTTTGGAGCAGAATCCAGAGGCAAAAGTTTTATATGTAACCAGTGAAAAATTTACGAACGAATTGATCGAAGCCATTCAAAAGAAAACAACCATTCAATTCCGCGAGAAATATAGAAGTATTGATATTTTATTAATTGACGATATACAATTTATCATAGGAAAAGAAAGTACGCAGGAGGAGTTTTTCCATACCTTTAATACCCTGCATGAATCAAAAAAGCAGATTATTATATCGAGTGACCGCCCGCCGAAAGAAATGCTTACTCTGGAGGACAGGCTCCGCTCCCGTTTCGAGCATGGCTTAATGGCTGATATTCAGCCGCCAGATTACGAAACCAGAATGGCAATATTAAAGAAGAAAGAGGAACTGGATGGTTATCGGATTGACGAGGAAGTTCTTCGCTACATAGCTACAAATATCAAATCCAATATTCGTGAGCTGGAAGGCGCTTTAACTAAGATTGTTGCATTTTCCCGGCTGAAGAAGCGGGATCTAACCCTTTTACTTGCAGAGGAAGCTCTGCAGGATATTATCTCTCCGAACGAGAAAAAAGTAATCACTCCGGAACTGATTATCGATGTTGTTGCAGAACATTATAATATTACTCCTTCCGATATATATTCTAAGGATAAGAGCAGAAGCATTTCTTATCCAAGACAGATTGTTATGTACCTATGCCGCCGGCTGACCGAGCTTTCTGTTACGGAAATCGGCAAGGTTCTTGGAGGCAGAGATCATTCGACGGTACTGCATGGTTTTGATAAAATTTCCAAGGATATCAAGAAAGATTCTTCAATTCATAACACCATTGATGTTTTAATAAAGAAGATTAATCCGGATTAATCCGATTGTGGAGATTCTTGTTGATAGAATCCGGAAATCTATGTTGATATTCAGTTGATACTTTGTTTATTTTATTTTTTTAGAATCTTAACCAAAAAATGTATGTGCATGAAAGGGACCTTTTCCACAGCATAAAGATTGGTTATTAACAGCCTTATAAATCGATACAAGCCTTGACTTTTAATGGCTTATAGAGGATATCAACAAATTCACACCCCTTATTATTAAGACTTCTAAGAATCTTTTATATATTTATATATCTATTTTTGAAGGGAGATTATACACGTATGAAAATTCAGTGCCAGAAAGCGGATCTATTAAATGGTGTTAATATTGTATTAAAAGCAATTCCTGTAAAATCTACGATGCCTATCTTGGGATGCATTGTAATAGAAGCCGGTAATCAATATATTAAACTAATTGCCAATGATATGGAGCTGGGGATTGAAACCTTAGTGAAAGGAACCGTATCCGAGCCGGGTACCGTAGCACTTGATGCAAAAATATTTTCCGAAATTATAAGGAGACTACCGGAAAACGAAGTATTCATTACAACCGATGATAAATATATGACAGAGATTGTCTGTGAAAAGGCAAACTTCTCGATTTCCGGAAAATCAAGTGAAGAATTTCCTTACCTTCCGAAGATTGAAAAAGAAAATGCAGTTGTATTATCACAATTTACATTGAAAGAAGTTATCAGGCAGACGGTATTCTCCATTTCAGATAATGAAAATAATAAAATCATGACCGGTGAGCTTTTTGAGATCAAGGGCAACGAATTAAGAGTAATTTCTCTGGATGGCCATAGAATCTCCATTCGAAGGATCGAAATGAAGGACGCTTATGAGGAGCAAAAGGTAATCATACCGGGAAAAACATTGAACGAAATCAGTAAGATTTTATCTGGGGAAGTTTCCTCTACGGTTCAAATTTACTTTACGGATAAACACGCCTTGTTTGAATTTGACGATACGGTAGTTTTAACCCGTTTAATTGAAGGAGAGTACTATCATATCGATCAAATGCTTTCAAGTGATTATGAAACAAAAGTAACCATCAATAAGAAAGAGCTTCAAAGTTGTATTGAAAGAGCATCCCTTTTAATTCGTGAGACTGATAAACAACCGGTTATTATTGATATCGATAATAATAATTTTGAATTAAAGATAAATACGGCCATCGGTTCGATGAACGAAGAAATTGACATTGCGATGGAAGGTAAGAATATCATTATCGGATTAAATCCAAAATTCTTATTGGATGCATTGCGTGTTATCGATGACGAAACCGTGAATCTCTATTTTATTAACGCGAAGGCCCCCTGCTTTATCAGAAATCAGGAACAGACCTATATTTATTTAATACTGCCGGTTAATATTAATGTTCCTGCATAAACTATGAAAGAAGAATTTGCAAAGAAAATTTGCTTTTGTCACAATTATTTTTATTTCTGACAAGCAAATTTGCTTGCTCTTTTGTCTTGTGTTTTGACACCCATACTAAAAAATCAGACATTGGAGGCAGTGTGAAAAATTTATTTTTCACACGCAAATGTTGAGCCTGCGGTACAAAGTTTGCAGGTAGCCAAGAAAGGACATGTTTATTTATATGCAGGAGATTAAATTGAGAGAGGAATATATTAAATTGGGTCAGGCTTTAAAGGCTGCCGGTTTAGTAGAATCCGGAGTAGATGCAAAAACAGAAATTTTAGATGGTAATGTGAAAGTCAACGAAGAAATTGAATATCAAAGAGGCAAAAAGCTCTATGCTGGAGATATCGTTGAATTTAAGGAAAATCAGATTAGAATCATTAAGTGAGGATGGATTGCAGAAAGAATTGTTGGTGCAAATATGATTATAAAATCATTGGAACTAAAGGATTATCGAAATTATGCAGATCTAAATATGTGCTTTTATAGCGGTACCAATATTTTGTATGGAGAAAATGCGCAGGGAAAAACAAATATTCTTGAGGCAATCTATCTATGCGGAACTACAAAATCCCATCGAGGGAGCAGAGATAAAGAGATTATCAGATTTCATAAAGATGAGGCTCATATTCGAATCATTCTGGAAAAGAATCATATCCCCCATCGGATCGATTTACATTTAAAGAAAAATAAAGCCAAGGGGGTTGCTATTGATGGTCTCCCGATAAAAAGACAAGGTGAATTATTTGGTATGCTTAACCTTGTTGTTTTTTCGCCGGAGGATCTTTATATCATTAAAAATGGACCCGCGGAAAGAAGAAGATTCCTCGATTTGGAACTATGTCAGATCAGTAAAATCTATCTTCATCATTTGTCAAGCTATAACAAAGCGTTATCCCAAAGAAATAATTTATTAAAGCAGATCGGTTTCAACAAGAGTTTGTTGGACACAATATATATATGGGATTCTAAATTAGTTGAATATGGAATCCAGATAATACAAACAAGAAAAGAGTTCATTTTAAAACTAAACGATTTGGTGTATGAAATACATAAGAAACTCACCGGTGGCAGAGAAGAATTATTTCTTAGATACGAGCCTAATGTTACGGAATCTGCATTTGCGGAAAAATTAAAGAAATCCTTAGAAAGAGATTTGGCTCTGAAAATGACAAATGTCGGACCTCATAGAGATGATATGTGTTTTATGCTTGGAAATAAGGATCTTCGTAAGTATGGATCGCAGGGGCAGCAAAGAACGGCGGCATTATCGCTAAAGCTTGCCGAAATTGACTTAGTGAAATCTGTCATCCAGGATAATCCGATTCTATTGTTGGATGATGTATTATCGGAGCTGGACCGGAAGCGGCAGACCCATCTGCTGGAAAGTATCGGTGATATTCAGACAATCATCACCTGTACCGGATTAGAAGAATTTATAAGCCGCAGGTTAAAGAATAATAAAATATTTCATGTGGTGAATGGTACAGTAACGGATGAAAATCAGGCTCTACCGTGATTTAGAAAAAAGCAATGGTTAATATGTATTTTTAATGGAGGAGTAATCCTCTGAAAAAGTTGGAGGTGAAATCCTCCATAAAAAAACTGGAGGTGAAATCCTCCATAAACAACTGGAGGTGAAATCCTCCATAAAAAAATTGGAGGATTGAAAATATGGATAATGAATACGGTGCAGATCAAATCCAGATACTGGAGGGCTTGGAAGCTGTTAGAAAAAGACCTGGTATGTATATTGGATCTACTTCTTCCAAGGGATTACACCATTTGGTATCTGAAATCGTAGACAATGCCGTGGATGAGGCATTGGCTGGTTTTTGTGATACCATAGATGTAACGATTAATAAGGATAACTCGATTACTGTTATTGATAACGGTAGGGGAATACCGATCGGTATCAACCATAAATCCGGGAAACCTGCGGTAGAAGTAGTCTTTACTATCCTGCATGCCGGCGGTAAATTTGGCGGTGGAGGATATAAGGTATCCGGAGGATTACATGGTGTAGGAGCTTCGGTGGTGAATGCACTTTCCGAGTGGCTGGAAGTCGAAGTTTATATCGATGGTAAGAAATATACACAGCGCTATGAGAGAGGAAAGGTAATGTCTCCGTTACAAGAGGTCGGGGATACGGACTTAAGAGGAACGAAGGTTACATTTCTTCCGGACAAAGAAATCTTTGAAGAAACGGTATATGACTTTGAAATATTAAAACAGAGACTTCGGGAAATGGCATTCTTAACGAAGGGTGTTAAAATTATTCTTCGCGATAGCAGAGGAGAAGAGGTGGTTGAAAAAATATTTCACTACGAAGGCGGTATCAAGGAGTATGTAGCTTATTTAAACCGTCATAAGGACCCTCTCTATCCGGAAATTATTTATTGTGAAGGACAAAAAGACAGTGTTTATGTTGAGGTGGCAATGCAGCATAATAACGGTTATAATGAAGGTGTCTACAGCTTTGTTAATAATATAACAACACCGGAAGGCGGAACGCATTTAGCCGGTTTTAAAAATGCACTCACCAAAACATTTAACGACTATGCAAGAGAACAGAAATATTTAAAGGACAGTGATCAGAACTTATCCGGTGAAGATATTCGGGAGGGCCTGACTGCGATTATCAGTATAAAACTTCCGGATCCCCAGTTTGAAGGCCAGACCAAGCAAAAGCTTGGTAACAGTGAAGCGAGGGGAGCGGTTGACAGTATTGTCAGCGAACAGTTAACTTATTTTCTGGAGCAGAATCCTTCTATTGCAAAGATCATTTGTGAAAAATCGGTATTAGCACAACGGGCAAGGGATGCTGCCAGAAAGGCCAGAGATCTGACCAGAAGAAAGACCGCTTTGGAAAGCGCAAGCTTACCAGGAAAGCTGGCAGACTGTTCGGAGAAAGACCCTACAAAATGTGAAATCTATATTGTCGAGGGAGATTCCGCGGGTGGATCTGCAAAAACAGCCCGCTCAAGGGCAACCCAGGCAATTCTTCCGCTTCGAGGGAAGATATTAAATGTGGAGAAAGCCAGACTGGATAAAATTCTGGTTAATAATGAGATCAAAGCGATGATTACCGCATTCGGTACGGGCATTTCGGATGATTTTGATATTTCTAAGCTTCGCTATCATAAAATTATTATTATGACAGATGCGGATGTGGATGGAGCGCATATTAGTACGCTGTTATTAACCTTCCTGTACCGGTTTATGCCGGAATTAATTAAACAGGGGCATGTATATCTGGCGCAGCCTCCGCTTTATAAAGTTGAGAAAAATAAAATTACCAAATATGCCTATAGTGACGAAGAGCTTAACCAGATATTAGCTGAAATCGGCCGGGATCAAAGCAATAAGATTCAACGTTATAAAGGTCTGGGTGAGATGGATGCGGAACAGCTTTGGGATACGACAATGGATCCGGAGAAGCGAATTTTACTGCGTGTTACCATGGACGAAGAAGAATCTTCCGAGATTGACTTAACATTTACCACCTTAATGGGAGATAAGGTTGAGCCAAGACGAGAATTTATAGAAGCTAACGCAAAATATGTAAAGAATCTGGATATTTAATACTAATTTCTAATTTCCAGAATAGTTAGAAAAATGGAGGAAAAGGAATGGATGAATATATCTTCGACAAGGTACATGAAGTAGACTTAAAGAAAACAATGGAAACATCCTATATAGATTATGCCATGTCAGTTATCGCTGCCCGTGCTCTGCCGGATGTAAGAGATGGTTTAAAGCCGGTGCAAAGAAGAATTCTATATGCGATGATTGAATTAAACAACGGTCCGGATAAGCCGCATCGTAAGTGCGCACGTATCGTTGGGGATACCATGGGTAAGTTTCACCCGCATGGTGACAGCTCAATTTATGAAGCATTGGTAAAATTAGCACAGGATTTTTCTACCAGATATCCATTAATTGATGGACACGGCAACTTCGGATCCGTCGATGGTGACGGCGCGGCTGCTATGCGTTACACGGAAGCAAGATTAAGTAAGATTTCTATGGAAATGCTCTCCGATATCAATAAAGATACCGTAGATTTTATTCCAAACTTTGATGAGACAGAAAAAGAACCGACGGTTTTACCTTCCCGTTTTCCAAATCTGCTGGTAAACGGTACCTCCGGTATCGCTGTTGGTATGGCAACGAATATACCTCCTCATAATTTACGGGAGGTTATTAATGGTGTCTTAAAAATCATTGATAACCATGTTGAAAATGACAGAGATACCAGTATGGAAGAGCTATTGGAGATTATAAAAGGACCGGATTTTCCGACAGGAGCGGAAATCTTAGGTACCAGAGGAATTGAAGAGGCTTATCGGACCGGCCGGGGCAAAATTCGTGCCCGTGCAATAACGAATATTGAACCCATGGCAAATGGTAAAAATAGGATTGTTGTAACCGAACTTCCTTATATGGTGAATAAAGCGCGCTTAATAGAGAAAATAGCTGATTTAGTGAAGGATAAAAAGGTAGATGGAATTACAGACATTCGGGATGAATCGGACCGGGCCGGTATGCGGATCGCTATAGAACTTCGAAGGGATGCAAATGCAAATGTCATCCTGAATCATCTTTATAAGCATACTCAGCTGCAGGAAACCTTTGGTGTCAATATGCTGGCTCTGGTTAATAATGAGCCTAAGATATTAAATTTACATCAGATGCTGGATTACTATCTGGATCACCAAAAAGAGGTTGTTACCAGACGGACCAAATATGATTTAAACAAGGCGGAAGAACGTGCCCATATTTTGGAGGGCTTGCTAATCGCGTTAGATAACATTGATGAGGTAATTCAGATTGTTCGTTCCTCAAAAACCGGTAATATTGCAAAAGAAAGGTTAATGGAACGTTTTAAACTTACCGATCCACAGGCGCAGGCAATCATTGATATGAGACTGCGTGCTCTGACAGGTCTGGAAAGAGAGCGCCTGGAAGCGGAGTACGCGGAGCTTGAATCTAAAATAGCAGAATACAAGGCAATTTTAGCAGACGAGAAGAAATTACTTGGTGTAATTAAAGAGGAAATTATAGTTATCCGTGATAAATACGGCGATGACAGAAGAACATCCATCGGTTATGATGAGTTTGATATCTCTATGGAGGATCTGATTCCAAATGAAAACACAGTAATTGCTATGACACATCTTGGCTATATTAAACGAATGACCATTGATAATTTCAAGAGCCAGCATCGTGGAGGAAAAGGGATTAAGGGAATGCATACCATTGATGATGATTTTATTGAAGAGCTTCTTATGACTACGAATCATCATTATATCATGTTCTTCACGAATAAAGGAAAAGTATACCGGTTGAAGGCTTATGAGATTCCGGAGGCCGGAAGAACGGCAAGAGGAACGGCAATTGTGAACCTTCTGCAATTGCTGCCGGAGGAAAGAATTACTGCCGTTATACCATTAAAAGAATATAAAAAAGGCCGGTATTTATTCATGGCTACCAGAAATGGTATTGTTAAGAAAACCCCGATTAAGGATTATGAAAATATTCGTAAAACTGGTTTGCAGGCAATTAATCTCCGGGAGGATGATGAATTAATTGAGGTAAAATCAACGAATCAGAAGAAAGACATCTTCCTGGTTACGAAAAACGGTATGTGTATTCGGTTTAATGAAAGAGATGTCCGGCCTACCGGAAGAACCTCAATGGGGGTTATCGGAATGAATCTGACCGCCGATGATCAGATCGTTGGAATGCAGCTCGATACACAGGGTAAATATTTACTCTTTGTTTCTGAAAATGGAATGGGTAAGCTTACCGATTTGGAAGAGTTCACCGTTCAGCGGCGCGGCGGAAAAGGTGTTAAGTGCTATAAGATAACAGACAAAACCGGCGATGTAATCGGTGTGAAAGCGGTAGATGATGATAATGAAGTAATGATTATCACAACAGAGGGAATCGTGATTCGTTTAAGCGTAAGCGATATTTCCATTCTGGGCCGTATCACATCCGGCGTAAAATTAATTAATATCAATTCAGAATCTAACATTACGGTTGCAAGTGTAATGAAAGTAAAAGAAAGCGAAGCCAATACCGATGAAGAAATCATCCGGAATCTTGAAAAAGAATTGGATGAAGAAGATGACGGCACAGGTGAAGCAGAAGAATATGCAGAGGATGAGGAAGACACAAAGGATGATGATTTGATGGAAGATTCCCCGGAAGATACGGATGAGGACAGCGAAGAGTAGAAACTATAGAGATTGGGAGTTTATATGAGAATTATACACACGGATGAAATAATAAAGAATGTAAAGAATATGTGTATCGAAGCAAATTATCGGCTATCCCCGGATGTAGAGAGCCGGGTCCGAGGTGCTTATGAGCAGGAAAATACAGCCCTAGGAAAGCAGATTCTTAAGCAACTGGGAGAAAATCTTGACATTGCTTCCGAAAGTTTAATTCCAATTTGTCAGGATACCGGAATGGCAATTGTATTTCTAAAGATCGGTCAGGAAGTTCATATTGAAGGACAGAATCTGGAGGATGCGGTAAATGAAGGGATTCGGCAGGGATATGCAGAAGGGTATTTAAGAAAATCAATTGTTTCAGATCCTTTGCTGCGTGTGAATACGAAAGATAATACCCCCGGTGTTATTCATTATGAAATTGTCCCCGGAGATCAATTGGAAATAACGGTAGCCCCAAAAGGATTTGGCAGCGAGAATATGAGCCGGGTTTATATGCTCAAGCCGGCCGATGGCAGAGAGGGTGTCATAAATGCAGTATTAGAAACCGTTAAATTAGCAGGTCCCAATGCTTGCCCACCTATCGTTTTAGGGGTAGGCATTGGCGGCAGCTTTGAAAAATGTACCTTATTGGCTAAAAAAGCATTAATTCGAAATTTAGATATCCGAAACCATCAGAAGCATATCAAAGAACTCGAAGAAGAATTATTAATTAAAGTTAATCAATTGGGTATTGGACCGGGAGGATTCGGAGGCAGAATAACTGCTCTGGGTGTTAATATTGAAACATATCCAACACATATCGCCGGCCTACCGGTTGCGATTAACATATGCTGCCATGTCAACAGACATGTAACAAGAATCCTTTAAATACACTGATTGATAAATTTACATGTTACTGTTCACACCCGATTTGCTCAGGGTGTGAACAGTAACACTTACATTGCTTGAAGATTTAGGAGATTGTGGGTGGCCTGGGGAATCACAATATTCGTGAAAAACTATGGTACTCATTGAAAATTATAGAAATATGTAAAATTATGAGAATTATGAGGAGAAAATAGTTTGGAAAAGTATGTTAAAATTCCAATTACAGAAGAGATTATTTCAGAGTTAAAAGCGGGAGACTATGTATATATCACAGGAACGATTTATACCGCAAGGGATGCGGCACATCAGAGAATGTATGATTCCATAAGGAAAACAGAGCCGCTTCCGTTTGAGCTTACGAATAACATTATTTATTATCTCGGCCCTACTCCGGAGAGGGAAGGCCGGGTCATTGGATCGGCGGGGCCAACCACAAGCAGCCGTATGGACAAATATACCCCTCTTTTTCTGGATCACGGATTAAAAGGGATGATCGGCAAAGGGAGAAGAAGCCCTCAGGTTATTGAATCCATCGTTAAAAACAAAGCGGTTTATTTTGCCGCAGTCGGCGGAGCCGGTGCATTGCTTTCAAAAAAGATAAAATTCTCCAGAGTAATCGCTTATGATGACTTGGGAACGGAAGCAATCCGGGAATTATATGTAGAGAATTTTCCTGTAATTGTAGCAATTGATTCGAAAGGAAATAATTTATATGAAATTGTGCTGCAAAGTTGTTGACAAAACAGGACGCATTTGATATACTAGGTTTCGTCTCTAAAGGAGATAAAATTGAATATTGGTTAAGAATTTTCTTAACACAAAGAAGTTCAGTTTTCTGGAGAAATACTCAAGAGGCCGAAGAGGCGCCCCTGCTAAGGGTGTAGGTCGGGCAACCGGCGCGAGGGTTCAAATCCCTCTTTCTCCGTTGTATGTATTTTACGCTTTACAAGTCGTTGAAAAAATTTCAACGGCTATTTTTTTTGCTTTCATAAGAAATGCACCATGGTCATAGCTGAACACAGAAATTATAGATGCTCTGGAAAGGGAGGAAATAAGCGTGAATAAATACGCTTTGCTTTGGATATTATGTTCTTTAGACATGCATAAAATCATGTAATCCTATAGTATTGTTTTCTTTTTTCAAAAAATATCAAAAATTTAAACAGAAAGTTGTTGACAAAGGTTTTTTCATATGATATTATTAATCTTGCTGACGCGCTAAGAGATAAAACGACAGCAACCAAGAACCTTGATAATTGAACAGTGAAACAACCCTGAAAATTCTAAAATCATGAGACCCGTTCCGTAGGAACGATACACATCAGGGTCTCAAAAATAGAAGTTTCAAGACGATTGATTAAGTCAATCGTACGATGTTACTGACTTTACGAAGACAGTAACATACGAACTCGTATTTGATACCAATCGGTATCGGATACACCACAAAAACAGTAAAGACAATTCAGGATACAAAAAAGTGATCTTTGATCACTTTGCCAATGTTAGTCTTATGCTGGATTAAACTTAAACATGAGAGTTTGATCCTGGCTCAGGATGAACGCTGGCGGCGTGCCTAACACATGCAAGTCGAACGAAGCACTTTCTTTGAACTCCTTCGGGGGCGAAGAGAAAGTGACTTAGTGGCGGACGGGTGAGTAACGCGTGGGTAACCTGCCTCATACAGGGGGATAACAGCCGGAAACGGCTGCTAAGACCGCATAAAATAGAACTGACGCATGTCAGTTCTATCAAATATTCATAGGTATGAGATGGACCCGCGTCTGATTAGCTAGTTGGTGGGGTAATAGCCTACCAAGGCGACGATCAGTAGCCGGCTTGAGAGAGTGACCGGCCACATTGGGACTGAGACACGGCCCAAACTCCTACGGGAGGCAGCAGTGGGGAATATTGCACAATGGGGGAAACCCTGATGCAGCGACGCCGCGTGAGTGAAGAAGTATTTCGGTATGTAAAGCTCTATCAGCAGGGAAGAAAATGACGGTACCTGACTAAGAAGCCCCGGCTAACTACGTGCCAGCAGCCGCGGTAATACGTAGGGGGCAAGCGTTATCCGGATTTACTGGGTGTAAAGGGAGCGTAGGTGGTGTGGTAAGTCAGATGTGAAAACCCGGGGCTCAACCCCGGGACTGCATTTGAAACTATCATGCTAGAGTGCAGGAGAGGTAAGTGGAATTCCTAGTGTAGCGGTGAAATGCGTAGATATTAGGAGGAACACCAGTGGCGAAGGCGGCTTACTGGACTGTAACTGACGCTGAGTCACGAAAGCGTGGGTAGCAAACAGGATTAGATACCCTGGTAGTCCACGCTGTAAACGATGAGTGCTAGGTGTTGGGTAGCGATATTCAGTGCCGAAGTAAACACAATAAGCACTCCGCCTGGGGAGTACGGTCGCAAGACTGAAACTCAAAGGAATTGACGGGGACCCGCACAAGCAGCGGAGCATGTGGTTTAATT